>UMIO01058660.1_pt1 | contig 15487 bp, 11 predicted proteins | sample 1965821 | NCBI WGS metagenome assembly UMIO01 (sample SAMEA4836127, study PRJEB28245) | human gut metagenome | biome: gut microbiome; material: fecal sample | place: Denmark | collected 2008
AAGGCCACCGGTGAGCCTCTGCTGGTTGGTGAGCAACAGATTACCGCTGAGGTGGAGTTCACTCCCGAAGCAGAGTCCGGCACCGTGGAGCTGACCTATACCTTGGACGCCAGCGCCCTTGCTGGTACCTCCGTAGTGGTGTTTGAAACCCTGTACCAGGGTGACGTTGAAGTAACCTCTCACGCTGATATCAACGATGAAAACCAGACCGTCACCTTTGAGGAAGAGAAGCCCAAGATCGGCACCACTGCCACAGTGGATGGCCAGCATACGGCTGCCCCCTCCGGGGAAGTCACCATTGTGGACGAAGTAGCCTACTCTGGTCTGACTCCTGGTGAAACTTACACGCTGTATGGTGTACTCATGGATAAGGGAACTGGCCAGCCGTTGTTGGTTAATGGCGAACAAGTGACTTCTGCTTCCAGTTTTGTCCCGACCGCAAAGGACGGAACGGTAGAAGTTACATTCACACTTAACGCTGACGATCTGGTCAACAAACAAGTAGTCGTTTTTGAAACTCTGTACTTAGACGGGAAGGAAATTGCATCCCATACCGACATCAACGATCAGGGCCAGACCGTCACTTTCGGTGAAAAGCCTGAAATCGGGACAACGGCAACAGTGGACGGTGAGAAGGAGGCCGAACCCAAGAAAGAGGTTACTATCACCGATACAGTGGAATACTCCGGCCTGATTCCCGGTAAGACCTACAAGATAACGGGTGTTCTTATGGACAAGGATAGTAAGAAACCCCTTCTGGTCAACGATAAGGAAATCATCGCTGAGGTGGAGTTCACTCCCGAAGCAGAGTCTGGCACCGTGGAGCTGACCTACACTTTGGATACGAGTGCTTTGGCAGGCAAACACATTGTTGTTTTTGAAACCCTGTACTATGGCGACAAAGAAATTGCCTCCCATGCTGACATCAATGATGAGGACCAGACTGTGGTAGTTACGCTGAAGGGCCGTATTCTGGGCACGAAAGTGGATACTGACGGCACCAAGCTGGAAGGCGTTGTGTTTGGCCTGTTCCCCGAAGGGACCGATAGCTTTACCGAAGAAAACGCTGCTGCCACAGCTCAGACAGGTAAGAATGGCGAGTTTGAATTTGACAAAGTTCCTGCTGGAAATTGGGTGATCGTTGAGCTGGTTACGAGGCCAGGATATGTTCTTGACACAACTCCCATTGAGGTAGTTGTGGATAAGGAAGAGATCTCCCTGGGCGAAATCGTAAACAAGTACACAAGAATTTCTATTATCAAAACCGACATTTCTACCGGCAATCATCTTTCTGGAGCTACCCTGGAGCTCTATGCCCCGGACGGAACCCTAATTGATACCTGGGTGTCCAATGGTCAGCCCCATGAGCTTACAAAGCTGGCAGTTGGTGACGGGTATGTGCTGAAGGAAGTTTCTGCTCCCAAGGGATATGAGATTGCCGACGCCATTACCTTTAGTGTCGCCTCGACCGGTGATGTGCAGCAAATTGAGATGCAGGATCGGCCCCGTGATACCACAGATGTTCCTAAGACTGGCCAAACCACACCGCCTATCTGGGTGTATGTTGGAGTGCTGGTTGTTGTGGTTGCCATTGTGGGCGGCTATGTGATCTATCGCCGGAAAAAAACAATCCGATAATTCCAGGAGGGACATGACGTGAAAAGGAAAATCGTTCTTTGCCTGCTGTCGCTGCTCCTGGTAGTCACTGTCCCATTGGCAGCGACGGCATCATCAGTTGATGGGCAAGGCCCTGTTGGAAAACCAAATGTGTCAGGGGCTCCGGTGGTGACTCCAAAGCCACAGGTGACTCCAATCCCGTTGGCCACACCTACCCCGACACCAATTCCAACAGTGGCCCCTACTTACACGGCTTCTCCAAACACCGGTGCTGTGACCACGACCCCTCAAGCAACGACAAGCCCGTCTGCGTCGCCCAATCCGATCAATACACCTGCTCCAAGTACATCAGCTCCATCACCGACCGCAACGCCTTCTCCTACAGAGGGAACATTAACTTTGGCTTGCGAAGCTGATAATGGTGTAAAAGAAGGTTTTCAGATTTCTGTGACCGGCACCACTCAGGATGGAACTGAGTATAGCAGGGATTACCGGACAGATGAAACGGGCCAGGTAGTCATTGAGATGCCTCCCGGCAGCTATACCGCTGCACCCAAGGAGGGCAGTCATGTCAACCAGGGTTACGAGCTGCCCGGCGATCAGAAATTCGCTATCACGGCTGGTGAGTCGGTTTATTTGACCTTCTACTTCACAGCCAATCAGCGTAATTTAGCGCTGACAGTTGAGGATGACGATGGCACCCCTCTTGAGGATGTGACTATCGGCATTTATGCTGCGGAGGATTTAGAGGAAAAACCGGTTGAAGAGAAAGTGCCTATCAAGGATACGACCGATGTGACGCAAAAGATAGAGGAATCGTCTCAGGCCGCCATTGAGGAAGAGAGAAGGCAAAATCCATACGACCGGAGCAATGCCATTGCCCTGGGCAAAACGGATGTGGAAGGAAAAGCAACCATTGAGGAAGTACCTGTGACAGACTTGGTGGCGGTGGCCATTGATGTTCCGACCGGCTACACGATGGAGATGGTTCCCACAGAAATTCCTGGCGGCTTGGACACAGAGTTTGAGCTAATTTGCGAATATCTGAAAGTGGACCTGGAGATCGTGAACGAGACAACAGGTATCCCTGTAGTGGATGCGGAGGCGGTTTTGTACGATGAAAATGGAGAGGAACTGGCCAACTGGTTGACAGAGGGCCGTCCCCACCGTTTGATCCGTGTTCCGGTGGGAGAGTATTCCCTGGACATCCACTATGGTGACCAAACGGACACCGTTTCCTTGCAGGTGTCCAACGATACAACATTGCAGGACGTGGAGCTGCCTACGTTTATTCAAGGGTCCGTGGCCCCGGAGGAGCCATCCCAAGGGCCGTCCATAAACTGGGGCATGATCGTACTTGTATTTGTGGTTGTGGCTGCTCTTTGTGTTGCAGGAGTGTTTGGCTTTCGATGGTTTAGAGAGTACCGGAAACGGTCAGGAGGCTATCAGTAATGCGCCGGAAGGTGCTTTTCATTCTGGCCGGTGTGGTTCTTCTTGGAGTAGCTGCCTGGGCTATATGGGGCCTGGGCAGCTCTATCCAAGACCATGCGGAACAGGATGAGATTTTCCAACGGTTGCGACAATTATCAACAACGCAAGAAGTTACTGATCTAGACTCTCGATCACATGAAGAGCATGATAATGCTTCCAGTGCGTCAGATGCTGATACAAAACCAGATGGAATGGAAAGCAACACTGTGCCGGAAGAACCAGCCAGCGTTTCAAATCGAATCCAAGTGCTTCAGGAAGAAAACCCAGAGTGTGTGGCGTGGATCTCTATTGAGGGGACGGACCTGGATTACCCGGTAATGTGGTCCCCAGATGACCCGGATTACTACCTGGATCACAGCTTTGAAAAGACCTCTAACCGGCATGGTGTGCCCTTTTTGGACTCTCGGTGTAATATCGAAACCGCCGATAATCTCATCATCTATGGCCATCATTTTACGGACGGGACCATGTTTTCCATGCTCCATAAGTATGCTTCTTACAGCTACTATGAGGATCACCCAATTATCACTTTGGAAACAGAGGAGGGGGTCAGTCAGTACCGCATAGCGGCGGTGCTGCGTGTTTCCGGCACTGTGTATCCCACTGTGTGGAGTATTTTTAACAGCCTCTACATGGATGAGCAGCAATTTGCGGAAATGACTCAGGAGATTAAGTCCCGTTCCCTGTATTCCACAGGGGTTTCCCCTGTGTATGGAGATCGGCTTTTGACCTTAGCAACGTGCGAGTACACACAAAAAAATGGGCGGCTTGCGATAGTCGCCGTGAAAGAAACATGATTTTGGAGGGCTGCGGTTTATCCGCAGCCTTTCCCTTTGCCCCTGGCTTCTGCCCAGAGGTGAAGGGAAGGGCTAAAACCGGAACTGGTTCCGGTTTTCTTGTGCAAAAAAGGAGGACGCCAAATGCCAAAAAATATTTCAAATCAAAACTCAAAGCATGAGCCACAGGAAACCAAAAAAACATTGGGGCAAAGCGCACCTGAGCAGGATTCCTCCAAAAAAGAAACAAAGCAGGCATTTCCAGGCCAATTTAAGGCTTCTCAAAAGATAGAGGAGGAGTCACTCCCCAAGAAAACAATACCCAAGAAAGCTCTCAAAGGAAAAATCAAGTCACGACGCCGCAGGAAAGTCAAGCACCGGGCTAAATTTTTCTCTTTGAAAGGAAAGACAGAGAAAAGATCTAATCGTGGGCGCATCCCTGTGGAAAAAAAACCGGATATTAAGACAGCTGCCCAGTTTGTGAACGCTGCTCATAAGGCACTGCTGTTGGACATAATACAAGGCCATCCAGAAGGTAATTCCAAGGATACCGCCAAGCGCCTTGTTGGTGAGGCAAAGTCCCTAATGGGGGAAGAACCCCAGTCTGCTCAGGCTGAGGAATCCCCAGAGCAGTATGCCATCGAGCAGATGGAGGGAAAGGCGAAGAAAGCAGCAAATATCGCTCTCAGCGAAGCAAAAAATGCGGTAGAAAGGTCGCTTACCCAAGAAAAGACCCCTATGTCGGATGGGGAACCAAGCCTTCAACACAAAGAAGAAGGAGCTCCAGAAACCTATAACGAGGAAATTCATAAGGATGTTGATAAAGAAACAAGCACCCATGTCAGAAAAGAACAAGGTTTAAAGACTCATGGGGAGGTTTCCTCTGCCCCCGATTCATTTTATCCAGCTGAGATACAACCAACTCCATTTACCCAATTATCAGCATTTCCAGTTTCCCACAGCTCTGGGGGCACGGTACATATTTTGGAAGAGCACTTTAATCCTGCCAGCTTCCAAGATATTGCGGCAGCAAGTTCCTCTCTCCATACGCTGGATCAAGAGGAACGGGTAGCGAAGGACGGAATTGCAACGCCATCTTCCCAAGACAATTTGCAGCGTAGTCAAGATGTTCAGACGGTAGAATCCGTTTCACCAAGTGTTCTCTATCCTGAGCCGGAGCGCAGCGCATACCAGTATTATCCAGAGATCCAAAGCCACAATGAATCAGGGCGACCTATCGGAAAAGAGGTGAAATCAGTAGCCGATAAAATGGTGTCACCAAAGCCGGAGGAACAACCTGTTTTGGGCCAGAACGAAGCATCAGATCACGCTTTTTCGCCCGAAAACCAAGGTGCTGTCACCGATCAGGAACGGTCTGCACAACAATCTCAATTTTCTGGTGTTTCCCAATCAACCTCTCGTGATTATAATTCCTATAACACTTTCTCACCCTTCAAACCCCGTTCAGAACCAAAATCGACTTCTGGACGAAAATGGCAAGGAAATGTCAGTGGAAGCAGCTCTGCATCTCATTCTGCGGCACCGTATCGTGAAGAAACAAAAGCAGGAATTAAAACCAAGGAGGTAAACCATGAAATTCATGTCAGCGGCAAAGTGAAGCTAAACACTTGGCAGAGGGATTTCATGGTCAGCCAAATCAATAACCAGACCCCTGTCCTGGCCAACGCCACTGCACAAGGGGGTGCTGCTGTCCAAGCAGTAGCAAATTATGGACAAGCTGCTATGTTCCAGGCGGGGGGAGGAATGGCTGCTGCTGCCACCGGCGCTGCAACTGGTGGTATCGGTTTCGCTGTTCAAGCTGGAAAGATGGCAGCCGATAGGATAGTAGAGCAGATCAAGAGCGCCGTCCAAAGTGCAGCCGCAACCTTCAGAGAGTCCAAACAAACATGGGGCACGTTGGCAGCTCTATTTTTCATCCCCTTACTGATTGCTTTAGGGGCTTTGGGAGTTTTTCGCATGGGAGGATCAGCTACCAATGTGGGGCTCTCTGCGGAGGTTTTGGCGCTTAAGCCGCAGATTAACGCTGCTTGCGAAAAGCATGGCATTCCAGAGTACGCCCCTTTGGTCGCAGCAGTCATTATGCAGGAATCTGGCGGTAATGTGGAGCTGGTCAATGGTGATGTAATGATGTGTGCAGAGGGAATGGGGTATCCTGTGGGGACTCCGGTTCCGGTTGAGGAGTCCATAGATTTTGGTACTGGCCTTTTGGCAGATCTGCTTCATCAGGCTGGTGCATCCGGTCCAGCGGATATTTCCAAAATTAGTCTGGCGCTGCAATCCTACAACTTTGGTGGAGGGTATCTCACCTGGGCGGTCAGCAAGTACGGAGGTTACAGCAAAGAAAACGCTTTGGAATATTCCCAGCAGCAGGCAGCAGCCATGGGATGGAGCGGATACGGTGATCCTGAGTATGTGGACCATGTGCTGCGCTACTACCAGGTTACTTCCGGTGCAATGGGCGACCGCAGCGCCATTGCCAATGGACTCTTCGCCTATCCGATGCCTGGACACACCTGGTTTACCTACGCTGGCCATGAAGGAATTGACATATCTTACAGCGGGATTGAAGGCCAGCCTATCTATGCCTGCGCCGCAGGCACCGTTTCCTATGTGCAGAATAACTGGTCCTCCAGTATGGGAACCAGTGGGATGGCCTCTTATGGGAATTGCGTGTTTATCAACCATGGGAATGGTTGGGAATCCCGATACGCCCACATGACCACAGCAGTGGTCGCTCCGGGTGCATTTGTGCAGGAAGGGCAGCTATTAGGGTATGTTGGCAGCACTGGTAATTCCACTGGTCCACACCTGCATTTGGCGCTGTACTATAATTCCAGCCCGTCCTCTGGTGGAATAATTTATGCTGAACAGGCGTGGCCATGGTTAAAGGAATAAAACCGGAACTGGTTCCGGTTCCTGTTACAGTTTCATGGGGATAGTCTGTGAAAAAACTTGCGTATGGAGTATCCCAGAAGTCTATCTCGAATAGTTTAGTATAAACTTTATAGTTCTAATTACACTTTTCAAGAAATTAAACAAGGAAGGTGGTGGATACAAAATGTCATTAGTGCGGGATTTTTTTGAATACTTGAAAGGAGGAAATACTCTGAGATAAAAAATGTTAATTATATTTGAAATATAAATCAACCTGGAAATATGTAATAGAATTAAGGGAGCCTGGGGGAAAACCCGGGAATAAAATGATGGAGGTTTCTTATTATGACAATTAAAGAATGGATGGATCAGTGGTTTGTAGTCTATACAGGGGAGATGAGTGAGAATACAATCAAGATATACAAAGACGCACGAAGAAGGATGAACGTAGCTTTTCCCAATGTGGAACAACTCCATTTGGAGGCCCTGAAGCCCGTCCAGTTTCAAGGATTATTAAATGTGCTAGGGAGGAGTTATTCTAAAAGTACAGTGAATCATATCAAGGTCTTGTATAACAAGATCTACAGAGCAGCGCTAGATAATCATCTTTGCCAATGGAATCCCATTCCATCAACGAAAATACCCAAATATGCTACTCAGAAAGTGGTTAAGGCAATGGCCAGCGACCAGCAGGAACTCTTTGAACAAGCTGCCTGTCAACTGCCTGTCGTTGACCATTTTGCTATTTTAACGCTTCTTTTAACAGGACTAAGACGAAATGAGTTATGCGATCTTACCTGGGCGGATTGGGACCGGAAGGAGATGGTTCTGATGATTCCTAAAAGCAAGACGCCCTCTGGGGTGCGAAAGGTTCCAGTTATTCCAGAGGTGGCACTGATGCTTGTTCATCTGCGTCAACGGCCTGAAGCGGCAACCTGTCCTTACATTTTTAGCGTGGAAGGAAAAAGAATGACAAGGCATCATATTCGGTACATCTGCAACAAAACGGTCAAAATAGCGGGGATAGATCATGTGTCCCCACATATTCTTCGACACAGTTTTGCCACAAGAATGATTGAACGAGGAGCAGATCCGAAAAGTGTTTCAGTGATATTGGGACATACAAACGTAGCTTTCACGCTCAATCGATATGTCAATGCAGACCAGCATCATCTGGCTAGCCAGATGATGCTGCTTTCTCAAGAGAGAATCAGACATTCATGATGCAGACACATCAAAAAGCAAAAAAGGACTGGCATTGCAGTCCTTTTTTTATTTTATGGATTCTCTGGAGTCTCATTGAGCAAAGTGAGGATTGCTTCTTTGACAGCAGGCTTTTTAATTCTGCGAAATTGGTAAGCCAATGTTTCGTCAGCATCTGATAGAGGCTCTCGCACAGGCGTGCGGCCAACCAGATAATCAATGGTCACATTGTAAAAGTCTGCTAATTTTATGAGCATAGAGATGCTAGGTTCGGTAGCGCCTGTTTCATATTGGCGAATTGTGGAAAAAGAAACATCCAGTTCCAGAGACACGTCCAAGATGGTCAACCCTTTTTCATGTCGAAGCTCTCGCAACTTAAGCATCGTTTCATCCTTTTTTGAGATTTATTGTGAATTTGGCTTATGTTTCTTATGGTATCCTGTTTTTTTTACTCTATCTAGCGTATAATCAACTATATAACGCAAAATGAACTATAAACATAAGCTTTCTTAAAAAAGCATGAACGAAGGCGATAGGATGGGAAAAAAGGGAGCCCATTCGTTTATGGCGAATGGGCTGTCAAAGATTATTCCAGGAGGTTGGGAAACTCATTTGTTTCTCCAACCAGCCATTCCATGCTAACACCAAGAGCTTTTGACAGGATGAGCAGTTCAGCGTCACAGACATGGCGCTGGTTTTGCTCAATGCGAGAGATGATTTGTTTTGTCATCTTTTCTTCCCCCATGAGCTGGATCTTTACTGCGAGATCATCTTGTGTCATAGGAGGTTTTTGGAGAGCACGAGCTAATCGGACTCGATCTGAGCAAAGGTTACCTGAGATAAGATACATATTTTGACCCATAGAGTGCTCCTCATTTCAAAAAAATCTTAAATCAAGAAAATTATTCTCTTAATTATTGATTTTATTTTGAAATCCGATATAATTCAGAGAAAACTAGACTTAAAATATCTAAATTAGATATTTAGTTAAGATTTCTCGTAGGAAAGGAGAGAAAGAGGCGAGTTGAGAAAAATACGGATTCATCAAATATCGTGTTCGCATCTGTAAAAAGCCACCTGAAGGGAGTGGATAAAAATGGCTTTTGAATGGCAGCAATTTGGCATAGCTTTGAAAAAATTGCGTTTGAAATGTGGCCTGTCACAGCAGGCGGTTGCAAATGCTCTTCACATCAATCGTGCGACATACAGTTACTATGAACTCGGTGAAACAGCTCCGGACCTTCAAAGATTATTGGATTTGGCAAAAGTCTTTGATATTTCCCCTAGTCGTATGGTTGATCTATTGTCTGATCCCAATACAGTCAACTGGGAGACTGGTCAGCGAACAGAGAAAAAAGTAGAAGAGCAGCCGGAACGGCTAGGGCAGTTACGCCCGGAAGAAAAAGCACTGATTGCCATGTTCCGGTTGTCGAACCGTCAAAAACGTCAGATGGTGGAGGACCTGTTACGACAGTAATACCTGGAACTTGGGTATGTAATTTTCAGAAACAAACTGCTGGAATATATTAACTCGTGAAGCATCGCTGGGCTGCCCGTATTTATGGGGAGCCCAGCGGTGCTTTTTTTGTTTCTATCTGGTTTCTATCTTGAAATAGTAGAACTAATGTTCTATAATGGAGGTGAGCCTTTGGATATACTAAATGCAACTGGAGGAGAGTAATCAAAAGAAGGGAGATATTTCACCATGAATTATGCCCGTCGGAAACAGTATGTGGAAGTGGTGGCAACCCACTACATTGATGGCAGCGTCCGGCCTCAGAAGATCGTCCTGGCGACTGGTCCCGTGTATGAGATTGAGGACTGTCGAGAAACTATGCGTGGTAAGGCTCGTACCACAGGGGAACTTGCACGGCGGTATGTGGTAAAAATCAAAGGGAAAGAGACTTATCTCTATGAAACATCTGGAAGATGGTTTGTGGAAATGAAAGAATAGCTGGATTACCGCAGAATAATTGCCTATACTGATGTTGAAGGGGGCGAGGTTATGTGTGGACGATACACGTTATACACCGGAGAGCAAGCCGAAGAGATCCGTCAGATCATTGATATTGCCCAACGGCAGGCCCAAGGCCAGCTGAAGCTGGGGGAGGTCTTTCCTTCGGACCGTGCACCCATTTTGGTGGCGAATCAAGACAAAGTGGTGGTGCGCACCGCTATCTGGGGGTTCCCTGGAGTTCGGGGAAAAGGATTGCTGATCAATGCACGATCCGAGACTGCGGAGGAAAAGCCCATGTTTCGTCGCCCCTTGTTAATATCACGCTGCGTCGTACCCACCACCGGTTTTTACGAGTGGGACAAGACAAAGGAGAAGTTTCTCTTTCAGTACCCGAATTCAACAGTGGTGTATCTAGCGGGACTATGGGGAGAGTTTGACGGCAAGCGCCGATACACCATTCTCACCACGGAACCGAACCAAGCTGTGGCAGCAGTCCATAATCGGATGCCTGTGCTGCTGGCCAAAGATCAGGTGCGGTTCTGGCTCATGGATACTCTTGCCGCATTGAGTATGCTGCATCAGGTACCGCCGGATCTTGTAGGACGACGTGTGGAATCAAAGTAGGATGTGCACAAGGGCAACTTTAACGATCAGACGGCAAAGACCTGGGCACGGACGGCCAACATCCGGATGAACTTCGACGTAACTTTTGCCAAGTAAACAGCAAAATGGAAAAGACCGGGAGCAATCCCGGTCTTTTTTGCGTCCGCATACCTCTACCAGAAATAGCCAGAATAGTGGTATCATCCCATAAAAGGAGGTACCAAATTATGCCAAAAAAGTCTTTTGTTTTGACCGCTGATCTGCTACACCGCTATATCCGCCATTTACGGAGCCTGGAACGAGCTCCCCACACCATACAGAAATACACCCACGACCTTACCGTCCTGGCCCAGTGGCTGGGGAACAAGCCTGTCACAAAGGGGCTGTTGCTGGAATGGAAAGAAAGCCTCATTGCCACCCATGCCCCGGCCAGCGTCAATGCCATGCTGGCAGCGGCCAACGGCCTGCTGTCTTATTTGGGGAGGGTGGACCTACGGTTGCGGCCTTTGAAGATCCAGCGGGCACTGTTCCTCAACGAGGAAAAAGAACTCACCCGGCAGGAATATGTCCGGCTGGTGCGGGCGGCGGAGAAAAAGGAGAATCTTCGCCTTTCCCTGGTGATCCAGACTATCTGCGCCACAGGTATCCGGGTCAGTGAACTAAAATTCATCACCGCTGAAGCCGTTCACGCAGGCAGGGCGGAGGTTTCAAACAAGGGCAAGCGCCGGGTGGTGTTCCTGCCGGAACGGCTGCGGCAGCTGCTGAAACAATACCTGCAAAAGCAACAAATCACCGCCGGAGCGGTGTTTGTCAGCAAAAATGGCAGGCCCCTGGATCGGAGCAATATTTGGCGGGATATGAAGTCCCTGTGCGAGAGCGCCGGGGTGGCTCCCGGTAAGGTGTTCCCTCACAACCTGCGCCACTTGTTCGCCCGCACCTTCTATTCCCTGGAAAAAGATCTCTCCCGGTTGGCGGACATCTTGGGGCACACCAGCGTCAACACCACCCGCATTTACACGGCGGAATCCGGAGCCGTTCACGCCCGGCAAATCGGGCGTTTGGGGCTTGTGGTCACGTAATTCTCGTTCGGTGGTATCACCTTGCTTTGCGTTGGCTTACTCACTTGTTTTCAGTATACACGATCCGACAAGGATAGACAATACCACGAAAAAATAAACTAAATAGACATAGATTACCAGACGGGCAACATAGTTACAGATTGCCCGTCTTTCTTTTTTGCGCTCCAAAGTCGAAACTCATGGCTTTTCCACCATTCTCTCTTGCGGAACGCAGGATATTTCGGTATAATTTTATGTAGATCAATAACGAAATAGAGCCCTGACCACAACAGAACGAGAATTCTGTTGTGGTCTTTTTTTATGCCTCTACCACAGACCGAGAAATCTGTTGTGACAAGCAATTTGCCACCTTGAGAATGCGGTGACCAGTATGTTCCAGCTTACTGTATCACGAAGGCGGAGAAGTTGCGAGTGGACTCCCTAAAATGAGCAACTGGTACAGGAGGAGCGATCCCCTGGGCCACACAAAGGGGGCGAAAAAGTGTCTGAACAACCTATCCTGCAAATTGGCACGGCGGAGGAACTGTGTGCCTTTGCCAAGGACATCAACAAGGGGTGGTACCACGGCGAGAATGACTTGACCGTGAAGCTCACCGCTGACATCGACCTGGGCGGCTTGGACCAGTGGGTCCCCATCGGCTGTGGCGGGCATTTCTTTTCTGGGGTGTTCGACGGCTGCGGCCATACCGTCCGCAATGTGACAATCAAAAAGGACTATCCTGGCAGCTACGGCCTGTTTGGGTTCTGCACTGGGACCATTGAAAACCTCACCGTCACCGGCTCCATCACCTGCGTCGCCGCGGATGCCCATTCCGCTGTGGGCGGCATCGCGGGGCTGGTGGTAGGCGGACATATCAGCAACTGCGCCGCCGATCTCACCATCGACAGCAACCGGCTCTCTCTGGGGATGTACGCCGGCGGCGTGGTGGGCCAGATCAAGGAGGGCACCATCCGGGGCTGCCGCTCCAGCACGCGGTTTGAAAATGTCCTGGGTGACTTTATCTACCTGGGCGGCGTGGTGGGTGCCGCTGGGGATGCCAGGATCACCCACTGCGTTTTTGACGGCTCCATCCAGATCCTGGGCGACACGGGCTACTATATTGACGCCGGTAGCATTGTGGGCAACGTCCGGGGCCGCATCACCGTATCGGACTGCCTCAACCGGGGCGCGGTGGATGCCAGTGACTTTGACTGCGGATTTTTAACCTTGGGAGACATTGTGGGCAGATGGGAAGGCGAAGGTGCTGAGCTCCAGCCCGGCAGCCGGGACACCTTGCGCCGCACTGCTTCTTCTATGACAAAGGAGGAACTGTGATATGCGAAAACGATTTTTAAGCCTGCTCTGCGTCCTGGCCCTCTGCCTGGGCCTGCTGCCCGTCACGGCGCTGGCGGCAGAAGGTGCGCCTAATAGTCTTTATGTTGGAAATCAGCAGGTTATGAGTGGCAATGATATCACCTACTGGACCACGGATGAGAGTGGGAATCTGACACGATCCGCAGCTGGCCAGAGTTGGAATGTCAAATACGACCCAAGCACCGCCACCCTGACCTTAAACGGGGCGACCATCCAGGGAGAGACTAATACCGGATCTGTGCCTTTTGGCGCCGGGATCTATGCTCAGTGCAGCAACGGTCAATCAGTTACCCTGACTATCAAACTGATTGGCGAGAATACCATCACAGGCCACTATGGAATTCATGTGAATGCACATCAAGGAGATACAATAGGCGCGGATGCCTCCCTGATCATTCAGAGCAACAATAATGGCAGCCTGACAGTCACCGGTACAGTCGGCAGCGGTCTACTTATCTTAAGCGGAACAGGCGACGCCTCCCTGACCATTGAAAACGCTTCCGTCGATGCAAAGACTACTCAAACCTCTTCTGGCTACGCCGGCGTCTGTGTGCAGTCCGGCGCAAGCGCCACCGACTCCCCGAATATCTCTCTTTCCGTCGACGGCGGCAGCCTGACCGCCAGCGGCACTGGAAGCAGTGATGGGATACTGTTTTATGTGGGAAAATTTCAAGCCACCGGTGCCACCACCAGTCTGACGGTCAGCAATAATGCGATTGTAGACGCCAGAAATGGCGGGATCAGTGCATCAAGAATTTCGGTAACGCTTCCTACGCCGACACCAACGGGTAATAAAAGCAACGGCATCGTTTTTGACGGCAGCGCCGGCACCGTGTACGGTTCCGTCACTTTGCAGGACAACCTTGAAATTCAGAGCGGCGAGACCCTGACCGTCCCGGATGGTTCCAAGCTCGACTGCAATGAGAAATTGACCAACAACGGCACGATCCTCGCCAGCGGCGGCACACTGGAAGGTACACTAAGCAACGGCACGACGCCCACGACGCCAAACATCACCGAGCAGCCGTATGACGACACTGTGACCGAGGGCGAAGTCGCCACCTTTACTGTGGAGGCCAGCGCAGGGAGTGAAACCCTGACCTACCAGTGGCAGCAGAGCACAGACAGCGGCAGCAGCTGGACAAATATCGAAAGCGCAACTAGCGCCAGCTATACCATAAGCAGCACCGCTACCGATATGAGCGGCAACCAATACCGCTGTGTGGTGAAGAGCGCCAGCGGCGTCGGCGTCATCAGCGATGCCGCCACCCTGACGGTCAACCAAAGTGTTACGCCCACTTCTTACTCCATCTCCGCCAATGTTGCCCCCGCAGGCGCGGGCACCGTGACGGTGAATGGCAGCGGCACCTCGGCCACCGTAACGGCGAACAGCGATGTCACCCTCACTGCCACCGCCAACGATGGCTACCGCTTTACCGGCTGGATGGAAAATGACCGGCAGGTCAGCACCGACGCCACCTACACTTTCAAAGCCACCGGCGACCGCACCCTCACCGCAAAATTTGAAAAGAAAGTCACCGGCGTGACGCTGAACACGGAAACTCTGGAGCTGTTCACCGGCGGCAGCGCGACCTTGACCGCTACGGTAGAGCCGAGCGACGCCGCCAACCAAAATGTGACTTGGCAAAGCGACAATGCCAATGTCGCCACCGTAGAGGGCGGCACCGTCACCGCCGTGGGCGCGGGCGAGACCACCATCACTGTCCAAACCCAGGACGGCAAGTACACCGCCATCTGCAAGGTGACTGTGACCCGGCGCAGCTCCGGCGGAACCCCCACCAAGACCCCCAGCCAGCAGGCCATCGACAAAATCGAGGACGCCAAGGAAGGCAGCACCGTGAAGATCACCCTCCGCACCGGCCAGACCAAGCTGGACAAGGAGGTGTTTGAAGAGCTGGCGGGCCGGGACGTGACCCTGGAGGTGAACCTGCCCGGCGGCATCACCTGGACGGTGAACGGGAAGGACATTCCTGCGGATGCCGCCCTGACCGACATCGACATGGGCGTGAGCCTGAACACCAGCGACATCCCTGTGGACGTGATCAACCTGGTGACCGGGGAGAAGGGTGCCGTGCAGATGACCCTCAAACACGATGGGGAGTTCGGCTTCACCATGACCCTCACCGCCCCTCTTGGGGTGGAGAACAAGGGATTGTGGGCCAACCTCTACCACTACAACACCACCCAAAAGCAGATGCTCTTTGAAACCGCCGCACAGGTGGATGCCAGCGGCAACGTGGCACTGAAATTCACCCACGCCAGCGAGTACGCCATCGTCCTGGACGAAAAGAGCCATGAGCTGCCCTTCACTGACACTGTGGAGGGTGCCTGGTACCAGGGTGCTGTGGAGTATGTGTACCGCAACGGCATTATGACCGGCACCAGCGCCACAACCTTCGAGCCGGGCACAACTTTGAGCCGTGCCATGGTGGCTCAAATCCTCTACAATCTGGAGGGGCAGCCCACCGTAACAGAGGCGACCACCTTTACC
>UMIO01014255.1_pt1 | contig 15393 bp, 22 predicted proteins | sample 1965821 | NCBI WGS metagenome assembly UMIO01 (sample SAMEA4836127, study PRJEB28245) | human gut metagenome | biome: gut microbiome; material: fecal sample | place: Denmark | collected 2008
AGGTAAGATGGTGAAGTTTCGGTTTGGGAGCTAGCGGAGTTTGATAGCTGAAATTTCTTTCATTTTTCCAATTAGCATATCTCTAAATTCATTATATACCTTTATTTCTCTTGCTCTGTCAAGACCAAGTTTTTCTTTTTCTATTGCCATTCTATATTTATCTGTATATTTACAATATAAATCATTTAATACTTCTACAATATTATAAATATTGTTTTCATAATACTTTATTATTTCTTTTGCAAATTCATTATCAGTCTCATTATATTTTATCAAAATATTTAAAATTCTTTCTTTATCATCGTTCATATTATTTCTCCTTTTCATTTGCACACATTACGATTAAAATAAAAGCCATAGTGCAAATAACAGCACAAGTAATATTCATCATAATTTTAATAACTCCAATAATGCCTCTCTATATTTTGAAATTAGAAAGTATTCTAATATATCTAAATGAGTACTCATAAATACACCTAAATGAATTTCACATTTAACTTTTAAGGAGGGAACTAATTTGTGAATAATAACAAATTCTATGTTTTCGTCTATTATAGCGTGAATAGAAATTTTATGTTCTTCCATTCTTTTAATCAGTGAAGTTTCTTTTCTGTATACATCTAAGCATTTATAATTTGTCATAGTATCTTAACCAAACCTTTCTCTATTTTCATTTTAACTTCCATTGATACGAAACGCACATTTCCTATTTTGAAATTCCTTGCCAACCAGTTTAACTGTGAGAATTCTCTTGTATGAGCAATCATTGTATTTTCGTTATGGTCGTCAACGGTAAGTGCAAATATAGTTTTGCAAGAAGCATCAGCTTTATCACTAATGAATGCTAGACCATTTTTCAAATCACTGTACACCCCGAATTTTTCATTGCCGTATTCAAGGGTCATGATATATCGTGCTGTTGTCGTTAACTCTTGCACCATTGCATAGTTATCGTCAATGTAATCACCATCTTTTGCATATTTTCCATAACTACTACCGTTCAGCATTCTAAGAAATTTACTCTGTGCTTTTTGTTCTTGTAGTTCTTCTGATGCCGTAGCCCAGAAAAACAAGACATTTTCACTCATCCACATTTTACCTTTCTCAACGTGCGGAATGCTGAAAGCAGGGTGCATATGATAGGGGTTGTAGAATGAAGTGTTGTTTCCTAACATGAATACAATCACCCTGTCTTCTTCTCTATCAATTGTATGATATATTGACAATAAACTGTTTGGTTCGTCCCATCCATTGTAATACTGTGTTCCTTTTCCTTGTTTCATTTCAAGCATATATTCATCGAAGATTATATACTTTACTTTTGGGTAGGCATTTTTCTTAATTTTGACCGCTTCACTAAGAGCGATGCAATATCCTACAAGTATCTTTGTATCTGTTTCTGGTTCTAATCGCCACATATATTCATTGCTACAATCCGTATCAACGGAGGGGTATTCATTAAGAAGCACTTTTTTGAATCCTTTTTCTAACGCTCCGTGATTCTTTTCATCTTGCGTTCTTGTGATATATACAAATTCTGTGTAATCTTTCATGCATCTGTTAAATACCCATTTCATCGTTGTATATGTTTTACCGATACTTCGTTCTCCGTTTATAAGAATGAAATTTCTTTGTTTTGATAGTAGTAATGATAAATCAATCCATTTACTCATTTTCTATAATGATGGATAGGGGGCGTTGTGGTTGGATGAAGTAAACACTCATATTCATATTTACTTTTGAAATAATAATCAATACCGTATTTGATTAGAACCCTTGCAATCAATGCCCACATCAGAACGATAAGAGCGAAAACGATAATACTTAACATTGTATAAGCTGTCATAATTTATCCACCTTTCTTATAATCAAATTACCGATTCCATATGATGATAATATAAATATTACACATGCCATAGTAGTTATGTCTATTTTCATAAGCTCTTTATCGCATTATATAATGCCCTTCCACCTACACTCAAATAATAAGAATAATAGTAATATTTAAATGCATCATAATCTTTATAAACTCTCTGCACATTTGTATAATATGGTTCTGGTGTAGTATCCTCATACACATAACCTTTTGACATCAGCTTATCTAATCTCCGTAATAAATATTTTTTATCATAATTAGTTTTACAAGCCATTTCTGAAATAGTTATGCAATGTGGTTTTTCTTTTGAAGCGTTGTGTAATATTTCTAAAATTCTCAAATCAATAGCTTTCATGCACTATCACCTCCTACAATAAGTATAGCATTTAACTGTAAATTTTACAAGTGTTTATTAAACTTTTTATCAAAATAAAGAACAAGAAATAAACGGTTTAGAAAATAGGTTACCACGCCCGACCGATGCATGAAGTTTTTACACTTGGTTACCATGCTATCGCTTTTCTAATTACACAAATATTCCTTGTTCATGTATATTATACACCCTCTTTCATTATATGTCAATGCTGTTTCATCGTAAATTCATTGTCTACCAGAACGATGCCACCTTTTGTATGAACCATTTTCAAAGCACCTTTATAACGTGAACCGGATTTAAAGTTATCCCATGTAACGTGCTGATAGCAACGTGCAGGCATTCCAGCGCAAGTTATATTTAATTTACCATTGATTTCTTCAACGTATGTTTTCTGTCTTACGAATCTTGCCCTAGTAAACGTTGATTCATGCTTCCAAGCTCCTAGCTTAACAGGGTCAACTTCTAAGTTTTCTGGTATCTCTGTACCAGAAAGATGCAGGCTGTCTGTATCTGCATATAGGAATCTCGGATATACTTTTTGTGCACTCGTTATCGTTTTATGTCTAGCCCACGCTGTAATGAATACGCCCATCGGTATATAAATAGGATTTCTTGTTTCTGGCTCGTCATATCTGTAATGAATTATTTCATCATCTCCTAGATATGGTATCTTACTTTGTACCTTTGGATTTAAAGCAAATTTACCGTATAATGCATTCATCATCAGTTTTGCTAATGTCCTCATTGCTGTATTACCATTAAGAGTAGATTCCATTTTTATTTTATTCCATTTATCAATGTAATCACGGAATAATCCTGTGGTTGATTTAAACTTCCATCCACTATGATATACCATGTTATAAATATGATAATGTTCTTTAAAAATCTCAAGGTCTATGTTTGTCATGCAGAGTGTGACATCCTCTCCTTTACTATTACTTAAATATTCCGTTGGGATGAAAGGAGAGCCACTTTGCTTAACTTGCACTGTAGGAATATAACCATCCTTTAACTCAAATTGACACGTGAACATTTGAACATATAAATTGTATAGCTTATCCTCTTTATATTCTCCGTCAAAATATACACCCTCACCATATGGTAAAGGCTGATAATACATTACAGAGGGGTATAGACTGTTTACATCAAACACGACACCCTCACCGATATCTTTTCCTTGCGTTCGGATGTCACAATATGTGAAGCCTCCTTTATATGCAGCTCTTACATCAGCATCATAATCTGGTATCGGAAACCACTTGTTAAAGTTCTTTTTGCCAACGATTCTTTTATAATCATACAGGGCATTACTTCCTTGTGTCATTTTGTTTAAGCCTTGTTCAAATAACACTTCTAATGCTCTTGCCATGATTTCAACATCGTGCCGTAGATACTCGATTTCATGTTCTGTAAGGTTATGTCCTACTTCTCTTTTTGCGGAGTAATCTAGTTCTAGTTTACTTATCGGTAGACCAAAACCCTTAGCCACTGCATCTACGCTAAATGGGAGTATTTTCAGAGAATCATAAATTTTTACAATGAGGGGATTTCCAATTTCATCATAACCTAAACACAGTGTAATGTTATAGTGCATTCCCTTATCTGATATAAGGGTGTTAAATTCCATCTTATTAAGGTCTTTTGCTTTTTTCTTCACATGGACAAAGCCCATTTTAAAAAGTGCGCTCATGATAAATTCACCGTCAAATTTTAAGTTGTGAAAATAGAACGTATCACCTGTATGTTCTTTTAGAAATTTAAGAAACCATGTCAGAGAGTTACCATAATAAAACTTATATGGCTTTTTGATTTCACAAATTCCGCACGCCCATACTCTGCAATCGTTTATATCTGTGGTGGTTTCAAAGTCAGCTGTATAGAGCATACGCTAACCATAGTATTCCATATCCTCTAGGGTATCAACCATTTCAGGCAATGAGTCATTATTTACTGTATACCAGTGACGGATTGCTTCGTCTGTTATCATGTCAATCGGTAATGGGTCGCTGGTAAAATTTATCTGTAGTACAGGGTCATCGTAAAATACATTTAGCATCATGTTCGGGTCTAGCTTGGACACATAATCAAACAATATTTGAAAATTAGCTGAACCTCTTAATTTTTCTTCAACGTTCCGTAAATAGTCTTCTTTATATTGTATGGCTCTATTTAATGTATAAGTAGCCTTTACTTGTTTATTCGTGCTTTCCTTATACTTTTCCCACTCTCTTTGTGACATACGTTTAAAGTTGAAACGTTTAGGTAAAAGATTATTTGCGCGAATACTGCCCATCGTTCCTTTTGCTGTTGATACATTAGCTTCTTTTCTTTCCTTAGCACGACGCCTATTTATTACCTGTGTTTTTATTCTTTCTTCTCGAACTTCCCACTTAGTGGCTCTTGCGCCGCCCTCACTCATGACAGGCATTTCAGCACCTTTTTTGCCAAATCTTTTTATCCTATTCAATTCACGATTAAAGTCTTGGCGTGTATTTATACCACTCCTAAATTCTTCATAAGATATCTTGTTAGGAATGAACTCTTTCCATTCTGGATGCTGTTTCAGTGTTCTCGTAATCTTTGTATTAAATGTTTTGATAGCCTGCTTTACTTTTTTAGTGTCACTTCGTAACCATCTAATTTTATATTTTCTAGGCATGTTATAAACCCTCCCTCACCGAAAACGTAAATAAGAAAACCTCTTGTTTCTATCTTTTTATACAGGATTAAATCTGATAATATATCACATTCAATCTCACATTTAAATCGCCGCTTCAAGCTGTATTTTAAGATATTCCTTTCTTCATTACGTTTTTCTAGGAAGCGTTTCATATGAAGTTTTGAAGAAAAGTAAAATTGCATATTCTTGTCTTCATGAATATATGGGGATAGCTTTAAATCATATACTACCCCTCCGCGTGTCTTTATCTCTTTTTTCATAAATATAAAGCCGCATAATTATGCGGCTATCTCCTTTCTCAGAATGGCAACGGGTAGAAATCAACCTTTGTAAAGGATTGTCCGTCTTTCTTTTTGATTGTGCACATATAAACTGGAACACCCTCGTTTCTTAAGTTTTCTTTACAGTTGTTTTCATCTACCATAGCAAAGAAATCTGAAAGAGCTTTACCTCCAAAATAATAATGGGCTTCATCTTCTTTTATGATATAAACTGGAAAATGCATTCCCTTATCATCCTTAAGCCAATCATAATCCATTAAGGTAACTTCTTTTTCCAAAATTTCTTTTTGGTCAGCTTTTTCACGATTCTGCATAATCTCGATTACGTTGTTACATTTCTTTGCGATGTCCTTTAAATTAAGCATTTACAGTATCCTCCCCTTTTTCTGGTACTTCATGTGCTAATTCCATGAACTTTTCGGTATCTAGCGCATATGTTTTTGAAGTCTCGATTACCTCATTGATAACATACTGATTCTTCTTACCATAAGTTTTTTGAATTAGCTTAATTGCTTTTTCTGGTGTTACTGTGATTGTATCTACAGTAATTGGCTCAAGAGGTGTCGCAATGATTTCTCCCCCTGATACGTTAACGATTGAAGCGTAAATCTTAGATGTTTTAACACTACGTGTTACAAATTTTGCCATATTATAATGACCTCCTTTTATCATCGGTTGAGACTTACCTCAACTACACTTATATTATAACAGATAACTGGAAATATTGCAATACTTTTTTCGTAAAATTTCAATAAATTTGTCTGTAAATTGTTATACTAGGTTTACAATAATATTATATGATGTATAATATAAGTATGAAAGGAGGAGCGGGAATGGATGCGAACGGAATCATTACCGTTATTCAAAGTGTGGGTTTCCCGATAGTGATGTGTGGTGCTATGGGTTGGTATGTCAAATATATCACCGATAAGCATAACGCAGAAATGCAGTCTATCACAAGTGCTTTAAACAATAACACGGTGGCTCTAACAAAATTATGCGAAAAATTAGAAAGGAATGATTAAATGAAAACTTATGGATTAGATTTATCAGAACACAATGGAAGCCTAGATTTTGATGCTATTGCTAAAACTCATGACTTTGTTATTCTACGTGCAGGATATGGCACAGTGAGAAAAGATAACAAGTTTGCGGAGTATTACAAACTTGCAAAAAGTAAGGGCTTAAAGGTGGGAGCGTATTGGTATTCATATAGTTTGAATACGGAGCAAGCTCTGGAAGAAGCTAAAATGTTTCTGGATGTTATCAAGGGCAAGAAATTTGAAATGCCTGTGTTTATTGACATGGAAGATGCAGACAGTTACAAAAGGAATAATGGCTTTCCTAGCAACAAGATGCTTTGTGATATCTGCGATGTATTTTGTCAGCGCATGGAACTTAGCGGTTATTTTGTAGGCATATATGCTTCCGAAAGCTGGCTCACAGGTTACTTAGCTTCTTTAGTTAAGAAAAATCGATATACCTTATGGTGTGCGAACTGGGGAACGAATGACGGTACATTACAGGCTGACCGTTCCAAGGATTACAACCTGCATCAGTTTACAAGCGAATATCGTTTAAACGGCAAACGCTTTGACCGTAACGTGATGTATTATGATTATCCTAAATTGATACAAGAAATGGGCTTCAATGGTTTTACAAAGAGCGATAAGCCTGCTACGGTTAAACCATCTACGCCTAAGAAAGAATTTAAGAAAGGTGCTAAGGTCAAAGTCACTTCACGCACTGATTATAACGGCGTTGTTAATGATGCATGGGTACTTGACACTACATTCACAATCCTTGAAAACCCAAAAGGAGAACGTGTCGTTATCGGAAAGAACGGTCAAGTCACAGGGGCTTGGAAAAAGTCAGCCCTCAAACTCGTATAAGATGCCTTGGATATCTCGAGCGGGTGCGCTCAATCAGCAGGAAATGGAAAACAATGCTGATATCGTTATACATACTTATCAAAACAAGGGGTATGATAATGCCACAATAGCCGCTCTCCTCGGAAATATGCAAAATGAAAGCAGTATAAATCCAGAGCGTATCGAAGCTGGAGGGGGTGGCGGTTATGGTCTTGTGCAATGGACACCGCAAAGTGTATTGATTGAACACTGCCAGATTCTTGGTCTATCTCCTTACAACGATGGTGATGTACAGCTACAAGTTATTCTTGCGGAAGTCACAAATCAAAGCGGGGTAGCTGAATGGTACAGTAGCCAGGCATTCATCGAACCATATTATAATAGTGGTGCTACAAGTGATATGATAGGAGTTACAGGACAGCAATTTTTGTCTAACTCGATGGGATGGTCTCCCGATAAACTAGCCGTGCTATTTATGGTATGCTATGAACGCCCAAGCTATGACCCAGAAACTAATCACTATCAGCAAAGGATGGAAGATGCGCTGACATGGTATGATTATATCGGAGGCGGGGGTTGTACCTTTACTCCTCGATTCACAGATAATGGAATGATGAACAATCCGTTATGGTATGCGGATAACCCGTTTTATCTAGCGGGTTATGGTTTGCCGAATTGTACTTGTTATGCATGGGGGCGTGCTTTTGAAATCATGGGTAAACGACCAACCTTATCAACAGGAAATGCTGATGAATGGTACAGCTATACACAAGATGGTTACGAACGAGGAAGCACTCCGAGACTCGGTGCTATCAACTGTTATACAGGAGGTCCTTATAACACTGGACATGTGGGTGTCGTGGAACAAATAAATGATGATGGTACGATAATCACTAGTAACAGTAATTACGGAGCGGAATACTTTGTGACTTATGTATTGCAAAGCGATTATCATATGGAGGGATTAACATTCCAAGGTTTCATTTATTTACCGTGTGGGAAACCGCCGCCACCTACTGCTAGAAAAAGAATGCCATTATTATTTTATCTTAAGAAAAGGAGGTTACGATATTATGGCTAAATTATTAACGAAACGCGGTGCGGATAAAATCCTGCGGCGTATCATGGAAACTGGTGGAATGACACCAGACATGGAAAAAGATATTGAACGCTTACGTGCAGAATTTGACGAACGAGAGGGAATGCTCTCTAAGGTATATGGTGAGCGTTACGACGGCGAAGATGCAGACGAGTACGAATGGGAAATGCCCGACCGTAACGATGCAAGAAATGACGATGATATTATCTGGAAGAAAAAATACGATGATATGGTAACACGTTATAATGACCGCTTTTTCGGTACTGATGAAATTCGCGATGATGCAAGGCGCATCGAACGCAGTCAAGATGAAGATGTAGAAAGAGACGGTAAGAAACAAACGTTTGAAGATTTATTGAAAGATGTGGAGGGTTAATATATGCCAACTAAACCAGAAATAAAAACGTTGAATGCAACGTCACCTCAGATAGTCAATGCAGTCAGAAATGAGCTAGGCGGAACATATGCTGATGTCGTTCCTGAAATTGACTTGACTGCTTCAAGAGCAGAAATAAATTCACAGCTTCGTCATATTGGCGAAATATTCGATACATTCACAGCACAGAGAAATGATTTCCTTTCGGCTTTGATTAACCGAATTGGTCTTGTGCTGATTACTTCTAAACTATATGAAAATCCATGGTCTGGATTTAAAAAAGGTCTATTAGAGTTTGGTGAAACTGTAGAAGAAATCTTTGTCAATCTTACAAAGCCACATCAGTTTGACCCTGCTGTAGCGGAAAGTCAAATCTTTAAGCGTGAGATTCCGGATGTACGGAGTGCTTTCCACACCATGAATTATCAGAAATTCTATAAGGTGACTATCTCTAACGACCAGTTGCGACAGGCTTTCCTTTCCGACACTGGTATTACAGATTTAATCGGTCGTATCATTGACACACTCTATACAAGTGCAAATTACGATGAACTTATTACAATGAAATATCTGCTTGCTAAACTAGCGCTAAATGGTAATATTTATGCAATGAATCTTCCAGCTATCACAGCAGAAAATTCAGATTCAATCGTTACCACAATCAAGGGCTTATCCAATGAATTAACGTTTATGAAAACTGATTATAACATGAGTGGCGTTGCTACGTACAGTAACAAGAACGACCAGTTTGTAATCATGAACGCTATGTTTGATGCTACCATCGGTGTAAACTCTTTAGCTATGGCATATAACTTAGAGTATCGTCAGTTCATGGGACAGACTGTACTGATTGACAGTTTCGGATTTAGCGGTGCTGAACAAGAGCGCTTGAATGAATTGTTTGCAGAAGACCCAGAATATGTGCCATTAACAGCTGATGAAATCAATCGTCTGAAAACTATCCCAGCATTCATCATTGACAGAAATTTCTTAATGATTTTCGATAACTTTTACAATATAACAGAACAGTATAATGGTGAAGGATTGTACTGGAATTACTGGTATCATGCTTGGAAGACATTCAGTGCATCCCCATTCAGTAACGCAATCCTGTTCACGACTGAAACTCCTGCGGTTACGAGCGTAAGTGTATCTCCTACAATTGCAAGTGTATTAAAAGGTGATTCTTTACAGCTTACTTCTGTTGTGGTTACTACGGGCTTTGCACCAGAGGGTGTTACATGGAGCGTGACTGGCACAAGCGATGTTACCTCAACTATCACGCCACAGGGTCTGTTAAAAGTATCAACTACAGAGGGTAATACAACTTTAACCGTAACAGCTACAAGCAACTTCAATGCTTCTAAAACTGGAACAGCTACTATCACAGTAACTAGCCCAACAGCTTAGAGGTGATATCATGAACGTTCAACCAATGTCACTTTTAACAACTGTTAAAGTGCTTAGTAACGTTCCTCTTGACAATACCTATAAGGATACGTTAACTTTCAACAACGTATCCTCACAGGTTGCTTATTTCAACAGTAAGGCAAAATACACCTTTTCTAACATGTCACCGATTAGAATGCAGAACCAGATACGTATACCTACTACAGCCGACAATTTATATGATTGCAATTATCTCATGTTTCAAAATGCAAATTTTAAAAACAGATGGTTCTTCGCATTTATAACTGCAATTGATTTTGTGAATGTCAATATGTGCGAAGTGACATTTGAAATGGATGTCATGCAAACTTGGTGGTGGGATACATCGGTTATGTCTTGCTTTGTAGAGAGGGAACACGTTAACGATGATACTGTGGGAAGAAATCTAGTGCCTGAGGGATTGGAAATAGGTGATTACGTTGTAGGAGTTACTACAGGGAGTGTGCTTAATATATCAAAGGAAATCGTTGCGTGTAGCACTGAGGATGGAAAAGGCGGCGATGTTGAGGGTGCTATAGTGCATGGTCTATATCAAGGTTGCAACTACATTCATTATCCTGCAAGTGATACAGGTGCTAAGAATATGAGTACTTACCTTAAAAACCTTACTGATTTGAATAAGCAAGATGCTGTCGTTTCTATATTCATGTGCTGGTCTCCTATGTTGCAAGACGGAGTTCTGACTGATAATGCACCAGCTCGTCCAAATGAACTTGATGGGTATACACCTAGGAATAACAAATTATTGACTAGCCCTTATGTACAACTCGTATCATATGACGGCGTGGGACATTCTCACACATATCAATATGAATACTTTAGTACAGCACAACCTCAATTTGAGATTTCATGGGATGTCACACCAAACCCATCAGTATATGTAACACCAAAGGCATACTACAAGGGGACAGATAACGAACATTACTGTATCACTGGTTTCCCACAATGCGCATGGACTATTGACAGTTATCGTGCGTGGCTTGCACAGAATGGTGGTGTTGAGGGTATCGCTACTGATTTCGGCTCAAGTCTCATTGGTAATCTTCTAGGTACTGGTGCAATGGCGGCAATGGGAAATCCAGTAGGAGCATTAGCAGGAGCAAACAATACATTCCGTGATACGTATGATGCTTTCAAACAAGTGTCAATCCAACAGTCATTGCCACCTAGCTATCATGGTGTTAACTCGGGAAGCGCGGCAATGGCAAATAACAAGCTCTATCCTCATTATATGTCACAGACAATACGGGCAGAGTTTGCGCGTAAGATTGACGGATTCTTTGACCGTTACGGCTACGCGGTTAATGAGTTAAAGATACCAAATTTAACTGGCAGACCATCATGGAATTATGTAAAAACTCGTTCAGCTTGTGTCATTGGCTCAGTGCCGTTTGACGATGTGTCTAAAATACGTAGTATATTAGACAATGGTATTACTTTCTGGCATGGTGATTATGTCGGAGACTATAGCCGTGCTAATAAATAGGAGGTGATATAATGTCAAAAACAGCAAAAATGGCATGGAGGGCTAACCAACTTAACCAGCGTACTTATATAAATTATTACGACAGGTTAAAGGATTTAGCTCTTAACCGGTTTGAATGGATAAATCTTCCGCCCACAGTAGATGAAAGATTTCTTGAACTTACGCTTTATGAATATGGCTACTGTCTATATTTTAACGATGAACTTATCGGAAACCTTGCTCTAACTTGTACCATCGGAGGACAGTTGGATGTATACAGGATACCTATATTGAGACGAGCATATGCGACTAATGGATATCAAAAAATGTGCAGTAAGAAAGATTCTGTTATCATTTTTAATAACTATACGCATACGCCGACAGCGACATTTATTGAAGATTTTGCACGCCGTCTTACTCTCATAGAGAGAACTATTGATATCAATATCAATGCTCAAAGAACACCTCTTATGCTTCTTGGTTCACAATCTCAGAAAATGAGTATGGAGCAAGCATTTCAGAAATACGATGGATTCATTCCATTTATATTCGGTGATAAAGATTTTAACATGAATGACATAAGCGTGTTAAAGACTGATGCACCTGCCAATTATCCGAGCCTACAAGTACAGAAACATAGCATCTGGAACGAAGCGTTAACTTTCCTCGGTATTGAAAACAGTAACCAAGATAAAAAGGAAAGAATGGTAAGCGATGAAGTAGGTTCGAATTACGGTAATGTAGAAGCGCAAAGGAATATCTCCTTAAACGCAAGACGGCAAGCCTGTGAACAAATCAACCGAATGTTTGGCACTGATATATGGGTAAACTTTAAAAGTAATCTAGCAACGATGGTAAACATGGAAAATGTTTCACGTGAAACACTTGCAGAAATAGAGGGAGGGAATACTGATGGCGTACGCAACGATTGAATTACGAACGTATATAGAAGCATGGTCTCAAGCCACGCCAGATATTCCACTTGACCAAAAAATCACAAGTGGGTTACCTCACTTATTTGATTTCTATTTCCCTATATGGGATGAAAACTATCGTTCCATCTTAGAACGTAAAATCGTTATGCATTACTATACCCGAGAACTAGGATATGAAACACCTGCATTATTCAAGTTGTATCTGAATGAGAGACTTAATTTGATTATGCCCTATTACAATCAGCTTTACAAAACCACTGTCAATGATTTTGATTATCTGACCGATGTAAATTACACAGAATCAGAAAATAGAAATCTTACAGAAAACACGAATGGCTCTGTAAATGGTGTAATTGATAATACAAATACAACCACAACGAATGAAACAGGGATGAATACCGAAAAGAGTAATTCCTCACAAGTTAGTGATGGCTCTACCAATCAGACAAATACGGGTAAGGAATTACGTTCTGATTTACCGCAAGCTAATTACGCAAATGTGGATTATGGAACACAACTCAATGAAACAGATAATACACAAAGTGGTACTTCTAAAAATACTGATACCATAGACTCTACTACTACAAACAATATCAATCGAGATATGAGTGTAGAGGACAATGGAAAAAGTACAAACAATACCACTACCACAAACGATACACGGCATGATGAAACTATCAGCCGAAGTAAAAAGGGTTTATCAGGTTCAAGGTCTTTCACTGATTTGCTCATACAATACAGGGAATCGTTAATAAATATAGACAATATGGTTATCAATGAGCTTAGTGACTTATTCATGACGATATGGTAAGGAGGTGAAACACATGATAGGAAATGAACCGAAAGTAGTTAAGCCATTACGTGCGTGCGGTTGCTTCATTAACCCACTCCCTACAGCTTTCAGCGATGCGTTAACGTATGAAGAGCAGGTTTGCAAAATTGAATACAAAGTGAATGAAATCATTGAGTATCTAACCAATTCTACGAGTGAGTGGAAAGAGTACACAGACCAACAGATTCAGATTTTGAAATCGTATGTTGATAGTCAAGACATGGCGTATTACAACGAATTGAAAAATCAACTGGATGCTTCCATTGCGGATACTCAGCAAAAACTAGCAGAATTAAAAACTTATATTGACGGCAAGGTTATGCAATTACGCTCAGAATTTAATAAAAAAATAGACATTACGATGGCTGAATTTGATGTTAAATTCCAGAACTTCAAAAAAGAGATTTACGACCTTATCAATAAGTTTACGGTTACCTGCTTCAATCCGACAAACGGAAAGTACGAAACGACTTGTAAAGTCATTCAAGACTTGTACGAAAGTTTGCGTTACCAAGCAGCAACCTGTATGGATTTCGATTCATCAGGAATTACAGCTAATCAGTTTGACAGCTTACAAATGACTTGTACCGAGTTTGATTTATATGGTTTGATTAAGTTAAACTTAAACTACTGTAAATGCGTGATGCTTAGTCCATTCACTGGATTAAAGGATACGATTACAAATGTTATCAAACAAGCTATCCAAGCATTCGGAAATGGTATAACCACGACTGCCTTTGACAGTAGAGCGGATATCACTTGTACATTCTTCGATAACAAAGCGTTGACTGCTACGCAATTCGATTTTGAAAGCAGTACATTACTATAAGGAGGGCTTCATATGGCAAGCACAAATAAAACTACACATTACGATTTACCACAATGGATTGGCACAGATAAGCCGACTTTCCTCGGTGATTTCAACAGCGCATTCAATAAGATTGATGCAACGATGTACACAGCTGATAGTAACGCCACAAATGCTGTAAATACGGCTAATCAAGCTAATAGCACAGCGGGAGAAGCAAACACAGCGGTACAAGGTTTGACTGAAACAGTTAATGATAACACTACTAATATTACAACCGTTACGAACTTAGCAAATACTACCGCTGAAAAAGTAAATAATATAGTTCAACAATCCGCACAAAATGTCTGCTTTTCTATTGGAACATATCTTAGTTCCTTCTCCCCGGTAATTAATCAAAATGTGAATTTCTCAACCATTACTATCGGAAATGCAAAATTTCTTTCCATCTACGGAGTGTTAGACATTTCCTACACTGGAAGTCCAAAATCCTCAGATATCGCCGCTACTAATTTAATCCAAGGTACGCAATTATTTAAAAATGCCGTAGAACAAATGGGAACAGGTACAAGGAGATTAAACAACATTGGAACAATGATTTATCCTGCTGATGGTAATACTAATTCATGCCCTATTGATTACCGAAGCGAACAAAATAGTATCTTAAGACTATCAAGTATTGGCGGTAATGTGACAGCTAATTCAAATATAACATTCAGTGTTCAAGCGTTTATTTATCTCGGATTATCTAATTAAATACACCTCACTTTCTTTACACATATATTATATCATAAACTTGCTAAATTTACAGCAAGTTTTTTGTTTATTTTCCTTATAATAGCTTGACAAATATGCAGTTTAATTGTATAATATAAGTGTAAAGAGGGAGAGATAAAACCTCAAAGGAGAAAACAATATGACTTAACATGAAATCTTATTAAGAGCTTATAGAGAAACACAAAGAATGATAAATGAACAAATTGATTTTAACAATAAATATTTCAAGAAGCCTTATGGTTACGATAATAAAATGTCAAGAAAATTTATACAAAATTATCAAAGTGAAGCTCAAGAACTTATCGAAAGAATGGAAAAGTTAAAGGAGGAACAATAAATGCCTTATTATGTTAATGGTTTAGAAGTAAATGCTCATTACTTCTTTAATCTACTGGAACAAGATACATACGATGCATGGGTTAAAGGTTTATTACTTAACGATGAAACATTTCAGTATAACTACTATAAAGTGAAATATAAACTTAACAAGGGTGAAATATTTTGCCATAACAATGTATATTACAAAGAACTCCGCTAGCTCCCAAACCGAAACTTCACCATCTTACCT
>UMIO01038619.1_pt1 | contig 15139 bp, 10 predicted proteins | sample 1965821 | NCBI WGS metagenome assembly UMIO01 (sample SAMEA4836127, study PRJEB28245) | human gut metagenome | biome: gut microbiome; material: fecal sample | place: Denmark | collected 2008
TCTTGGACCAGTTTTCAATGGTGGAATAGGTCAGGGTGGCGTCATCCCCGATGAACAGTTCCACCGCCCCGGCGTGGAGGTTGGCCACGTTGTACTTGGGGGCGGAGCAGCCTTCGATGAAATGGACCTTGGCGCCCTTTTCCACAATGATCATGGTATGTTCGAACTGACCGGCTCCCGGTGCGTTCAGCCGGAAATAGCTCTGGAGGGGAATGGACACGTCCACCCCTTCCGGCACGTACACAAAGGATCCGCCGGACCATACTGCCCCATGGAGGGCGGCGAACTTGTGGTCCGTGGGAGGAATCAGCTTCATGAAATGCTTCCGGACAATGTCTTCATATTTTTTCACAGCCGTATCGAAGTCGGTGTAGATGACACCCTGCTTTACCAGTTCGTCCTGGATGCTGTGGTACACCACTTCGGAGTCATACTGGGCTCCCACCCCGGCCAGGGAGGTCTTTTCCGCTTCCGGGATTCCCAGACGGTCAAAGGTGTCCTTGATGTCTTCCGGCAGATCGTTCCAGTTGGCACTCATCCGGGCATTGGGGCGTACGTAAGTGACGATGTTGGCCATATCCAGGCCGCTGATGTCCGGACCCCATTCCGGGTAGGGGATCTGATAGTACAGATCCAGGGATTTCAGACGGGCATCCAGCATCCACTTGGGTTCATTCTTCTTGGAAGAAATCTCCCGGACCACATCAGGAGTCAGGCCGGCTTCCGTCTTGTATTCGTGGTTGGAGTCCTTCTTGAAATCATACATATTGCTGAAATCCGTCAGGGCGTCAATGGTCTTCCGTTCCTTCTGGAGTTTCTGTTCGTCAGCCGCGGTTTCCCGGGCCAGCGTATCTTTTTTCTCTTCCGTCATTCTGCTCACCCGCCTGTTATTTCTTGTAAGCGTCGTAGCCGTTGGCTTCGATTTCCCCGATCAGGGAAGCATCGCCGGTCTTGACGATCCGGCCGTTGATCAGCACATGGACCACATCCGGATGGAGCTTCTGGAGGATTTCGCTGTGGTGGGTGATGATCAACAGGGAGTTGTTTTCGTCATGATACTTGTTTACAGCCTGGGAAACGATCCGTACCGCATCCACGTCCAGACCGGAGTCGATTTCATCCAGCAGGGTCAGTTTCGGTTCCAGCATGCACATCTGGAGAATTTCATTTTTCTTCCGTTCCCCGCCGGAAAAGCCGTCATTCACATACCGTTCCGCATAGCTCCGGTCCATGGACAGAGCGTCCATTTCCTGATGGAGTTTTTTCCGGAAGGGCATGATCCGCTGTTTTTCCCCGGAAATGGTGCCCTTGGCATTGCGGATGAAGTTTTCCACAGTGATCCCCTGGACGGAGATGGGAGCCTGGAAGGCCATGAAGATCCCGGCCTTGGCTCTTTCATTCACCGGTTCGTGGGTGATTTCCTTGCCTTCAAAATAAATGTGGCCTTCGGTCACAACGTATTTGGGGTTGCCCATAATGGTGTTGAACAGGGTGGATTTGCCGGCACCGTTGGAGCCCATGATCACATGAGTTTCGCCTTTGTTGATGACCAGATCCAGGCCTTTCAGGATTTCCTTACCTTCAACGGCAACTTTCAATCCTTCCACGCGTAATAATTCACTCATACTAACCTCTCCTACCCACAGGCCCTTCAACGCCTGTGTACTGAATTTGTATCTTGCTGTATCTTACCGCTCCGGATCCCTGCCCTGCGCATGGGAACGGGTCCGGGGGAAATAAGAATAGGGATCGGATTTCCGGTTCTACTGTAATCAAAAAATATTCACCTGAAATCCTTTCCCTATTATAAATGATTTTCTCCAGTTCCACAATATATCATAGTGCAAACAGGGGAATTTTTTTGTGATTTTTGAAAAGGTTTTTGTTACGGGTGAAACAGAAAAAGGGGGTGTGAGAAAAAATCCACACCCCCGGTCGCAGGTCGCGACCCGCGACCAAAAGGGGATGTTGCATGTTCTGTGCAACACCCCAGGTCTCATGAGCCGCATAGCGGCTCGGTCTCGAGTCTCTAGTCTCGAGCCGAATGAAAAATTTGCAGGCAAATTTTTGAACGTATTAAATCTGACCCGTTCTCGATGAGATATCCGTTTCTATATCCAGTACGACCCTGGTTCTGTACCTTCAAAAGAACCTGGCTGAAGGACAGGTTCTATCCAATGGCCCGAGACTCACAACTGGAGACCCGAGACCTCAAAAAGGGGCTGTTGCATATGCAACAGCCCCTTTTGCTTACCCCAGAATCAGATACAAAATATACACATTGATCATAGCGGCAATACCGGTTACCAGGGTTCCCATGGTCTGGGCCCGGTAGCCGTCCTGGACCTCCATGTCCCCGAAGTTGGTGACCACCCAGAAATAGGAGTCATTGGCATGGGACACGGTCATGGCACCGGCGCCGATGGCGATAACCGTCATGGCGGCCATCATGGGTGTACCCAGTCCCAGGGTCCCCATCAAGGGCGCCATGATCCCGGCGGTGGTGGTAATGGCCACAGTGGAAGAGCCCTGGGCCGTCTTCAGGATGGCGGACAGCAGGAAGGGGAAGAAAATCCCCAGGTTGGCCAGAGTGTTGGAATTGGCTTTGATGAAGGCCACCATGCTGGTGGAGGCAATGACCTTGCCCAACACCCCGCCGGCGGCGGTGATGAACAGGATGGGTCCCACCACTTTCAGGGTATCATTGGTAATATCGTAGAAAGCCTTCATTTTGTCCGGAATGGTGCTCTGCATCAGCACCAGGATCCCCAGGAGCACACCCACGCTGATGGCGATGATGGGAGTCCCCAGGAAGGTGATTACGTCCGTTTTGGTGCCGGCCATGGCCATGGCACTGGACAGTCCCATGAGGATGATGGGGACCACAATGGGAGCAAAGCTCATGAACGCACTGGGCAGCTGGCCATAGCTTTTAATCAGGTCTTCATAGGTCTGCTGGGTTTCAGCCGGGTCGGCACTTTCCGCCCGTTCTTCCTTGGATTTCACTTTGGTGCCGATGTAGTTGGCATAGAAGTACGCGGCGATCATGGGCAGGATGGAGGACGCGGTGCCCAGCCCGATAATCAGGATCAGGTTGGGTTCCAGGCCCATCCCTTCATAAATGGTGTTGGCGGCTGCAATGGGCCCCGGTGTGGGCGGAATGAAGCAGTGGGAAATATACAGCCCCATGGACATGGCCACGGCGGTGGCTACGGCAGAGCAGTGGGTCCGGCGGACCAGCGCCTTCCGGATGGGGTTCAGGATGACGAACCCGCTGTCACAGAACACGGGAATGGATACGATCCACCCCATGATCAGTACGGCCAGACTGGTATTGTTCTTCCCTACCAGACGGACCACACAGTCGGCCATTTTCAGGGCCGCCCCTGTTTTTTCCAGAATGGTGCCGATCAGGGCCCCCATAATGATCACAATGCCGATGCTGGTAAAGGTACCGGCGAATCCGGCACTGACCACATCAGCAATCCCCAGCACTTTCCCATGCTTCACCAGAGGAATCCCGCCGATCAGGCCGAAGATCACGGAAACTCCCAGGATTGCCAGGAAAGGATGGATGCGGAATTTGGAAATGGCTATGATCATAACGATAATGGCAATGACAAAAGCAAAAATCAACGGTAAGCCTGTCAATTTCCTCACATCCCCTCAAAGTATTTTGAATATTTCGGCCTCTCGCCTTATAGTATACGCTGTTCGCTAAAAATGTAAACGGTATTTTTTCTAATGGCCACTCTCTTTTCTTCTTTTATCTGTTCCCTTTTCTGCCCAGAAAGGGTATGATAAAAGAAAAAGCCCAGGGAGGATGTGCCATGACCAAAGGGATCAACCAGAAACTGAAAATGCTCTATCTGGAGGAAATCTTCGAAAAGGAAACTGACGACGACCACAGTCTCACCCTCCAGGAAATCACGGAAAAGCTCCATGAAAAAGGCGTCAACGCAGACCGGAAAACCCTGTATACGGATTTTGAAGAACTGCGGAATTACGGCCTGGACATCATCTGTTCCAACGACGGACGGAACTGCGCCTATCATCTGGGGAACCGGCGGTTCCAGATCCCCGAGCTGAAGCTGCTGGTGGATTCCGTCCAGGCGGCCCGGTTCCTGTCCGACGAAAAGTCCCACAAGCTCATCGGCAAGCTGGAAGGGCTGGCCAGCCGGGAACAGGGGAAAAGTCTCCAGTGCCAAGTGGTGATCGCCGGACGGGTCAAGACCCCCAACGAGACTGTTTACCTGACTGTGGACCGGCTCAACCAGGCCATCAATGCCAATGTCCAGGTCCGGTTCCACTACAACCGGTGGAATGCCAAAAAGCAGCTGGTGCCCCGGAACAACGGGAACTGGTTCCAGGTCAGCCCCTGGCTGCTGATCCTGTCGGAAGAAAACTACTACCTGGCCGCCTACTATGCGGAAACCGGGGAAATCCGCCACTACCGGGTGGACAAGATCACGGACCTGGAACTGCTGGAAGGCCAGCCCCGGGAAGGACAGGAAGCCTATGACCAGCTGGATATCCCCAAATACACCGATGTGCATTTCGGCATGTTCAACGGAGAACAAACGGAAGTGGAGCTGAAGATTCACAATGAGAAAGTGGGGATCTTCATCGACCGGTTCGGTCAGAACATCATGCTGGTCCCGGATGGACCAGATCAGGTACGGCTTACGGTAAAGGTGGACGTAAGTGCCCAGTTCCTGGGGTGGATCATGGCCCTGGGCCCGGGGGTGGAAATCACCCGGCCGGAATGGGTCAGGGAAAAGATGGCCCAGGAAGCGGAGCGGATTTTGGGAGTGTATAAGTAGAGGGGGGGCGCCAGGCGCCCCCTCTTTGTCAACAGTCAGCGGCCGAAGGAAGGCAAATGCGCCCCATTTGCCTTTGAACAGAAAGAGCGGGCCGGGGTACGCCCGTCCCGTTATGCAACAACAAAAAAAGCACGCTGTTTCCACAGTGTGCTCATTCTTTGAATGGTGCGGGCAAGAGGAATTGAACCTCCACGGGGTTGCCCCCACTAGCTCCTGAAGCTAGCGCGTCTGCCAGTTCCGCCATGCCCGCATATGAAATTTGTTGTCGAGCCCTCTCGCTTTTCCCCCGGTATTGGAAAGTTGGTGCGGTTGGCGGGACTTGAACCCGCATGAGGTTTCCCTCACCAGCCCCTCAAGCTGACGCGTCTGCCTTTCCGCCACAACCGCAAAGTTGTGTGATTGCTGAGGTGAAAAGTTTGGTGCGGGCAAGAGGAATTGAACCTCCACGGGGTTGCCCCCACTAGCTCCTGAAGCTAGCGCGTCTGCCAGTTCCGCCATGCCCGCTTGTCTGTTTCTCAATCGGCAACAAAGAAATAATACCACAATCAGGAATCTTCGTCAATAGTTTTTTAATGTTTTTTTATATAAATTTTGGTAGTTGTCCCTGTCGTTCAAAACCTTCTGCACATAGGCCCTGGTATCACTGAAGGGGATCTGGGCAGGATTGTTGAAATCATAATCCCATCCATAATCCTTCATCCATTCCTTCACCGTGCCCCGGCCGGCGTTGTAGGCGGCCAGCATCAGCACCTCATTGCCGTGGAATTCGCTTTCCAGTTCCGCCAGGTACCAGCAGCCGAATTTGATGTTCAGCTCCGGCTTCAGCAGCATGGAATCCCGGAAATTGGGAAAATCCGTGCATTTGGCGATCCAGGCCCCGGTTTCCGGGGTGATCTGCATAAGTCCCATGGCTCCGGCTTTGGACTGTGCCTCCGGTTTGAAGTTGCTTTCGTTTTTGATCACAGCCACCGCCAGGAAGGGATCCACCCGGTACTGGGCGCTGTACAGATGGATTTCCCGGGCATAAGGCCAGTTGTAGACGAACTTCCGCTGGGCAGTATCCGTCTTCCAGCCAAAATACCCAGCCACCATCAGCAGCAGGAACACCAGCACCACCGGCAGACACCCGGGCCGCTTTGTCTTTCTCTTCCGTTCCAAAACAATCCCTCACAATAAATCTATCTTCCGCGCTCTTCCGGAAAAGTCCCTGCTCTTCCGGAAGGCGTCCATTTCTTTTTTCCTACTATCATATCAAATCTGCCGGCGGTGTTTCAACTGTTCTTTGCAACATTACGGCAAACTCAGAGAGAGAGCCGGTCCAGTTCCCGGTCCACCTGCCGGTACAAATCTTCCAGGGTACCCCGATTGTCCAGCACCACCTGGGCCTGTTTCCGTTTTTCTTCCAGGGACAGCTGCTTCCGGATCCGGTCTTTTACCTCTTCCCGGGTCATGCCGGACCGGGCCATGGCCCGGCGGATCTGCTCCTCTTCCGGAATATACACCAGCCATACGGTATCCGTCACCTTTTCCCAGCCGCATTCCAGGAGGAGAGGGGCATCCAAAATCACCACGGGGTCCTGCCGGTGGGCAGCCAGAAAAGCATCCCGTTTTTCCTCCACGGCCCGGTGGACAATGGCATTCAGCTGCCGGAGCACCGCCGGGTCATGGAAGGCCAGCCGGGCCATTTCCTTCCGGTCCAATTCCCCTTTCTCCGTCAGGATGGCCGGCCCGAAAACCTCCACCAGTTGCCGGAGACAGGGGGATCCGGCCTTTTCCACTTCCCAGGCGGCCGCATCCGCGTCGAACACCGGGATTCCCTTTTCTTTCAGATAGGCACTGACCGTGCTCTTCCCGGAAGCAATGCCTCCGGTGAGTCCGATTACCTTCATGGTTCCTCCTTATTTCTGGCACCGGGGACAGTAAACACTGCCCCGGCCGGCCACTTTGATCTGCTTCAGCAGGGTACCGCAGTGTTTGCAGGGCAGGCCCTTCCGATGGTACACCTGGAGATACAGGCTGTTGTCCCCCATGTGCCCGTCCGCATCCTGGTAGTTCCGGAAGGTGGTACCATGGTGTTCCAGCCCCTGGCGGATCACCCCTTTGATGGCCATAGCCAGAGCTTCCCAGTCCTTCCGGGTCATCCGGTTCACCCGGCGGGTGGGGCGGATCCCGGCAGCAAACAGGGCCTCATCGGCATAGATGTTTCCCAGGCCGGCAATAATGGTCTGGTCCAGGATGAAGGCTTTCACTACGGCGGTCTTTCCCCGTGCCTTTTCCCGGAGATACTCCGGAGTCAGAACCGGATCCAGAGGCTCCGGTCCCAGGCTTTCGTACCCTTTGTCCTTCCATTCATCTTCCCCCACCAGGGCTGCCACTCCGAAGGTACGGATGTCACTGAAGTACAGGTTTTCGTCTCCGGACAGATAAAAAGCCATCCGGGTATGGGGCGGTTCCGGAGCGGTTTTGGGCAGGGCCAGCAAAGCTCCGGTCATCCGGAGATGGATCAGCAGCCAGTCCCCTTTTTCCAGGTCCAGCCGCAGGTATTTTCCCCGGCGCTCCACTCCGGTGAACCGGGCTCCCTGGAGCTTTTGGACAAAAGTTCCCGGATCCGGATGGAGGATCATTTTGGGCAGATCCACCCGGACCTTTTCGATGGTTTTTCCTGTTATATGAGGAAGCAGGCTGATCCGTACCTGTTCCACTTCCGGCAGTTCCGGCATGGTTCCTCCTTACTTGGCCTGAGCCCAGTTTTTCCCGGTGGCTACATCCGCCACCAGGGGTACCGCCAGTTCCACCGCGTGTTCCATGGTGTCCTTGACGATTTGGGCCACCTGGTCCTTTTCTTCTTCCGTGACTTCCAACACCAGTTCGTCGTGGACCTGGAGCAGCACCCGGCTTTTCACCTGGGCTTTCTTCAGGTTTTCCGCTACTTTCAGCATGGCCACCTTGATGATGTCCGCCGCCGTTCCCTGGATGGGAGTGTTGATGGCAGTCCGTTCCGCAAAGCTCCGACGGTTGAAATTCTTGGCGTTGATGTCCGGCAGGTACCGGCGGCGTCCGAACAGGGTCTCCACATAGCCCATTTCCCGAGCCTTCTGTTTTTCCCGTTCCATATAATCCTTCACCCCGGTGTACCGGGCAAAATAGCTTTCAATATACTGGGCCGCCTCTCCCCGGGGCACCCCCAGCTGCCGGGCCAGGCCGAAATCGCTGATCCCGTAGATGATCCCGAAATTCACAGTCTTGGCCTTGCTCCGCATGTAGGGTGTCACCTGGTCCAGAGGCACCCCGAAGATTTCCGAAGCGGTCCGGGCATGGACATCCTGGCCGTGACGGAAGGAATCCAGCAGCAGTTCATCCTGGGCAATGCTGGCCATCACCCGGAGTTCCACCTGGGAATAATCGCAGCTCATGAGCAGATCGTAATCTTTCCCGGGCACGAACATTTCCCGCATCCGTTTCCCCACTTCTGTCCGGGTAGGGATGTTCTGAAGGTTGGGTTCCGTGCTGGACAGCCGGCCGGTCACTGTGGCCATCTGGTTGAAATGGGTGTGGATCCGGCCGGTGGCCGGGTTGATCAGGGGATGGAGACCCAGGAGATAAGTAGACAGGAGTTTGGACAGCTGCCGATATCTGATCAGAGTCTCGATGATGGGATGTTCCCCCTGGAGAGCTTCCAGTACCGACACATCAGTGGAATAGCCGGTCTTGGTCTTTTTGATAACGGGCAGCCCCAGTTTTTCAAAGAGCAGGGCCCCCAGCTGTTTGGGAGAATTCAGGTTGAACTGTTCCCCTGCCTGGTCAAAAGCCTGCTGTTCCAGAGCCTGTACCTTTTTGGTCATTTCTTCGGTGACTTCGTCCAGCATGGCCTGGTCGATGGTGATCCCGTTCCATTCCATTTCCGCCAGGTTTTCCGTAAGGGGCAGTTCGATGGTTTCATAGAGCCGGGTAAGTCCCCGTTCCTGGAGCCTGTCCCGGAGCACCGGCACCAGGGCCGCTGTATCCTGGGCGGCTTCTACGCTGGCCGCCGAGAGGAATTCTTCTCCCAAACCCTGGATCCCGTAGCTGCTGGCTCCCGGTTCATAAAGATAGCCGGCCAGGGAAGGATCGTCGGTGACTCCCTGAAGGGCTTTCCCTTGTCCCATCATATATTTGTACAGCTCCTTGGGATCTGCCACCGCCTTGGGCAGATCCGGATTCTCAAGAAGTGCCAGCACCGCCTGTTTCCCCGCCTGTTCCGGGTGGAAGACATAATGCTTTCCGGCAAAGACCAGGTCCAGCTGTTCCAGCCGCTGGCTGGGCAGATTGCCCTGGAGAACATAGGCCAGGGCCACCTGGTCCCCTTTGGCCCGGATTTCTTCCACCAGCCTGTCTCCCTGGGCATCGTCGCTGATTTCCACCCTTTCCAGGGTATCTGCAGCTACCGGCTGACCGAACAGGGACAGAGGATCATCGTTGGCCCCTTCCGTGCCTGCTGCGCAGCCCAGTACCGGTACGAACCGGTCCCACAGGTTCTTGAACTGGAGTTCCTGCATCAGTTTCCGGCTTTCTTCCGTCAGACCTGTGAGAGGATAGGCCGCCGGATCCTTTTCAATGGGTACCTGGAGACAGATGGTGGCCAGGTCTTTGGACAAAAGGGCCTGATCCCGGTTGTTCCGGAGCTTCTCCTGAAGGGCTTTTCCCTTCACTTCTTCCGCATGGTCCAGGGTGTTTTCCACGGTGCCGTACTGGGCAATCAGCTTCAGGGCCGTTTTGGGGCCCACTCCCGGTACCCCGGGGATGTTGTCGCTGGTATCCCCCATGAGCCCTTTCAGGTCGATGATCTGCCGGGGTTCCAGTCCCTGGTATTCTTCCCCGAAGGCCTTTTCGTCATAGACGGCAATATTGGAAATCCCTTTTTTGGTGAACAGCACCTGGACATTGTTTTTGATCAGCTGGAATTCATCCCGGTCCCCGGTGACGATCCGGACCTGGACACTGTCCGGAGCCCCGCTGGACAGGGTGCCGATAATATCATCCGCTTCGTAGTTGTCCACTTCCAGGGTGGGGATCCCCATGGCCTGGAGCAGTCGGATGGACAGAGGGAACTGTTCCTTCAGTTCCGGAGGCGTAGCCTTCCGCTGGCCCTTATAGTCCGGGAATTTTTCCGTTCGGAAGGTTTTCCGGGATTTGTCGAAAGCCACCAGCATGTAGCTGGGTTTGATCTCCTGGAGCAGCTTCAGGATCATATTGCACAGGCCGTACACCGCCCCGGTGTTGACCCCTTTTTTATTGGTCAAAGGCGGCAGAGCAAAGAAAGCCCGGTGGATCAGACTGCTGCCGTCAATAAGAAGGAATTTTTCGTCCATTGCGCACCATCCTCAGTGTTATTCTAATCATATTATTATACCATATTTGAAAGGGACAGGGGGAGCTGTTGCGGGGGCAGCAGTTCCCGTCAACGGTCAGCGGCCGTTGCCTGCTGATAAATCCATACTACATTACTGTATTTTTTCTATTCTTCTGTTTTTGTATAGAACTGTACAGAAATAACTCTTTAGGACTTTTGTATACAATATATTAAATGCATTTTCTTGACGGTAAAAATCAATAGTGATAGCATTTTCTAGGATACAATGAAATTGGTACTGTCCTGAAAAGACAGCTGATTTTGGGGGAGGTTTTTATTATGGAATACAAATTTGCCAAACGGATGGCCGGGATGCAGGCTTCTGCGGTCCGGGAAATCCTGAAAGTGACCCAGCGTCCGGAAGTGATTTCTTTTGCCGGGGGGCTGCCGGCACCGGAACTGTTCCCGGTGGAAGAAATCGGCAAGGTGTGTCAGGAAGTCTGCGCCGCTGAAGGCCACAAGGTGCTCCAGTACGCCACCACAGAAGGCCGTCCCACCCTCCGGGCCAAGATTGCCGACCGGATGAACCGGAAATACAAATCCCATCTGAAAGCGGAAAACATCCTGATCACCACCGGCTCCCAGCAGAACCTGGACATGGCCGGGAAGATTTTCTTTGACGAAGGGGATGTGGTGCTGATGGAAAGCCCCACCTACCTGGCTGCCATCAATGCCTTCAAGGCCTACCAGCCGGTGTTCAAGGAAGTCCCCACTGACGAAAAGGGCATGATCCCGGAAGAACTGGACAAGATCCTGGCGGAAACGCCCCGGGCCAAACTGATCTATGTGATCCCGGATTTCCAGAACCCCACCGGCATCTGCTGGAGCCTGGAACGGCGGCAGAAATTCATGGAAATCGTCAACAAATACAATATCCCGGTGCTGGAAGACAATCCCTACGGGGAACTGCGCTATGAAGGGGAAACCCTCCCCTCCCTCCAGAGCATGGACACCAAAGACCTGGTGATGGCCATGGGGACCTTCTCCAAGACCTTCTGCCCGGGGCTGCGGATTGGCTGGCTGGCCGCTCCCACCACCCTGATGAAGGAATTCGTCAAGGTAAAACAGAGTGCCGACCTGCACACCTCCGCCTTTGACCAGGCCATCATCGACCGGTACATGGATGAATACAGCTTGGATGACCATGTGGCGGAAATCAACAAGCTGTACAAGCACCGCCGTGACCTGCTGCTGAAGACCATGGAAGAAACCTTCACCGACGGCACCACCTGGACCCATCCGGAAGGGGGCCTGTTCCTGTGGCTGACCTTCCCGGAAGGGGTCAGCGCTCGGAAGGTGTTCGACAAGTGCATCGAAAAGAACGTGGCCGGTGTACTGGGCGAATTCTTCTACCCCAACATCAAGAACGACCGGCACATGCGGATCAACTACTCCAACATGCCTGATGACCGGATTGTGGAAGGGGTAAAACGGATGGCTGAAGCATTGAAGGAGATCAAAGAAGGGAAGTAAAAAATGGGGCTGTTGCATAAGCAACAGCCCCATTTTTGGGTCGCGGGTCGCGAATCTTTCACCCCCTTATTTTCTCGGCCAGCAGGGGGTATCAATGCCCAGGATCTTTTTTCCGTCGAAGGGTTCAGGGCTTTCGCTGACAAAGTGGCGCTGGGCTTTCAGCACGTACTGGAATCCCTTGTACAAAAGGGGCACGTTGCAGTAGACCATGATGATGTTGGCCAGGTCGGAGAAGGCCCACAGGTTGCTCAGGTCATAGCCGGCAATGTTCACCAGGATGCCGAAGGCGGCCACCAGCAGGCACAGGCACCGGACAGTGACGATCACCTGGGGATTTTTGCTCAGACGGGCAGCGGCGATTTCCGAAAAGGACACCATTCCGATGAGACAGGTGTAGGCAAACAGGCAGAAGCACAGGGTAAGGGCCAGGTTCACCGCCGTATTGATCCCGGCAGTGGGCGTCAGCTGGGTCACGGAAAGGAGATATTTGGGCAGCTTCCCGGCGGCTTTCCAGGCGGCAGGATCCTGGGTCCAGGCATGGGCCATGATCACAATGAACCCGGTCATGGTGCAGATGATGTGAGTGTCCAGGAACACCCCGGCAGCGGACAGGAGCCCCTGTTCGCAGGGATGTTCGTCATCGGCGGATGCGGCGGACATGGTAATGGTCCCCTGGCCCGCTTCGTTGCTCATCAGCCCCCGTTTCACTCCCTGGACCAGGACGGTACCGAACACCCCGCCGAAAAAGGCTTCCGGCCGGAAGGCTCCCGCAAACACCGCTTCAAAAAAGTAAGGAACGGACCGTACATTGCCCACAATCAGCAGCACCGTAGTGGCCACGTATACCACCGCCATCACCGGAACCATGGCATTGGTGGCCTTTGTCACCTTTTTGATGCCCCCGAAGGCCAGCAGGGCAGTAAAGACCAGTACCACAGCTGCCGTGCCGTAATAGAAGAGGGAGTTGGTGGGAATCTCCGTACCGCTGACCATGGACCCGATGGCCCCTACAGAAGAAACCACATTGTATCCCTGGGCCGGCAGACATCCCAGGGCATAGAAGATGTACAGGAGAGAAAGGAAGATGCCCACACCCTGGCTGCCTCCGAAAAGAGCCCGTCCGTAAAAGGGCAGTCCCCCTACAAACTGTCCCTGACGTTTTTCCTTGAACAGCTGGGCCATGGTCCCTTCCACAAAGGCGGTAGCCATGCCGAAGAACGCAGATACCCACATCCAGAACAGGGCTCCCGGTCCCCCTACGGAAATGGCCCCGGTGACCCCCAGGATGTTCCCGGGGCCCACCCGCATGGCGGAACTGAGCATAAAGGCCGCCAGCGGCGAGATCCCGGTGGCGGCACTGCGCCGGTGGACCAGCAGCCGGATGGCCGTTCCCATATGGGTCAGCTGGATACAGTGGAGCCGGCAGGTGAAATAGATGCCGGATCCTACCAGCACAATAATGGCGAACGAAAAGCTTCCCAACAGGGGCAGGTTTTTGTACCATGCAAACTGGGTAGGAATGTCCCAGAAGAAGTCGGACAGGGGGCCGACGAACTTCAGGACAGAGTTGATCCATGCAAACAAATTCTCCATAAGCATCTCCCTCATTCATATTTTTATTCTTTTACTATAACATAGTCTGAAAGTTTTTCAACAAATTTCGTCGTCTTTGTGAAATGACGGTAGAAATATGATAAAATAAAACATATTTTTTCCAAAATCAATCTATACCCTGTAAGAAAAGGAGTCAATTATGGAACCTGTAGATGTGGGGATCCTGTCCCTGCTGCCCCCGATTATTGCCATTTCTCTTGCGCTCATCACCAAAGAAGTGATTTCCTCCCTGATGCTGGGGATCCTGTCCGGCGGTCTGATTTATGCGGCCGCTTCCGGCGGAGGCCTGGTGGACATGAGCTCCGCCGCCTTTGAGATCATGTCCAAAACCGTCGGTACTCCGGACAAGTTCAACATCATCCTGTTCCTGGCCCTGCTGGGCTCCCTGGTGGCTGTGGTGAACAAGGCCGGCGGTTCCCAGGCCTACGGTCAGTGGGCCACCAAAAAAATCACCAGCCGCCGGGCTGCAGAACTGGCCACCAGCATCCTGGGGATCCTGATTTTCATCGATGACTATTTCAACTGCCTCACCGTAGGTACGGTCATGAAGCCGGTAACGGACAAGTACCGGATTTCCCGGGCCAAGCTGGCCTACATCATCGATACCACCGCCGCCCCCGTGTGCATCATCGCCCCCATTTCCAGCTGGGCTGCTGCCGTAGGGTCCACCCTGTACGAAACCGGCGCCTTCCCCAATGAAATGTCCGCTTTCTTCGCCACCATCCCCTACAACATGTACGCCATCCTGTCCATCCTGATGGTCACCGTCCTGTCCGTTACGGACCTGGAATTCGGGCCCATGGCCACAGTGGAAGACCTGGCGGAAACCAAAGGAGAACTGGGCGCCATTGATCAGAAAGCCCGGGAACAGCAGCAGCCGGTGACTGCCAAAGGCACCGTGTATGACCTGCTGATCCCCATTGCCGCTCTCATCGTCTTTACCATCCTGGCCATGCTGTACAACGGAGGCTACTGGTCCAAAGGGCTCTCCTTCCAGGCCGCCATCGGCAACAGCAATTCTTCCGCCGCGCTGGTGCTGGGCGGGTTCTGGGCCCTGGTGGTGGCCTTTGTCCAGTTCGTTCCCCGCAGGCTCCTGAGCTTCCGGCAGTTCATGGACAGCATCGGTGCCGGGATCAACACCATGGTCCCTGCCTACATCATCCTGACCCTGGCCTGGACCATCGGCACCCTGTGCCAGAACTACCTGGGCACCGGGAAATACATTGGCATGCTGGTCCAGACCAGCCATCTACCCATGGAACTGCTGCCGGCCATTGTATTCCTGGTGGCAGCCGGGCTTTCCTTCTCCATCGGTACTGCCTGGGGCACCTTCGGTCTGTTCATCCCCATTGTGGTGTTCATCTGCCAGTCCGCCACTCCCACCATCATGACCGTGACCCTGTCCGCCACCCTGGCCGGCTCCGTGTTCGGGGACCACTGCTCCCCCATTTCTGACACCACCATCCTCTCCTCTTCCGGGGCCGGATGCAGCCACATCCAGCATGTGGGGACCCAGATCCCCTACGCCTGCCTGGTGGCCGCCTGCTGTTTCATGGCCTACCTGGCCGCCGGTTTCTCCGGGGGCAGCGTGGTCCTGACCCTCATCACCGGCATCGGTCTTCTGCTGCTGGCCCTGTTCCTGCTCCACAGACGGGCCAGAATGAGATTGAAGAAAAAAGGGGTGTGAAAAAATTCACACCTGTAACCAAAGGGGGTGTTGCACCTTATGTGCAACACCCCCTTTTTATTCCCGCGTTTGGAGTTGTGGCCGGTTCCTTCTTACTTTACGATGGTCACCGGGCAATGAGCGCTCTGGGATACCTTGGTACTGACACTGCCC
>UMIO01017700.1_pt1 | contig 15089 bp, 10 predicted proteins | sample 1965821 | NCBI WGS metagenome assembly UMIO01 (sample SAMEA4836127, study PRJEB28245) | human gut metagenome | biome: gut microbiome; material: fecal sample | place: Denmark | collected 2008
GCCCGGGACGGGTCTCCTGCCGGGGACGCTCCTGAGCAGCGTGCCGGGGCATGGGAATGGCACGGGTGGCCTGATCTTCTTCCGCAACGGCACTCTTTCGGCTCCGCTCTTCTCCGGCGGGGGCTTCCTGCCGGGAAATCCGTCCGGTAGCCTGAGAGGCACCGGCAGCAACGGGAGGCTGAAACACCGTGGTCTCCTGGGCGGAATCTTCGGCATGGGCCTGCGGGACTGCCGGTGCTTCCCCGGATTTCCGTTCCGGTGCAGTGGGCTGCTGAGGTTCCTGGGAATCCATGGGTCCCGGAGACGCCAACACCCGGTTCACGGCTTCTTCGCTGACGGGCTGAGTCTCCTGCACCCGCTGGAGCTCCACCGTGTCGTTGAGCACGTTGAGCTTGATCTCCATGGTCTGGTCGTTGGAGGTTTCCAGCATGGCCTTCTGGATCTCGGGCATGTCCTCCTGAATCCGCTTGTTGCCTTCCACGCCGATACCGTGCTGGCGGGCATAGGGGTCCGCGGCAAAAGAGGTGACCGGCATGGGGGCTACCACCCCGAATTCGTCGGCAATCTGCTCCTCGTCCACGCCGGCAGTCTGCACCGCCTCGGCCACCCGGCGGCGGCGCTCCCGCTGAAGCCGCTGGAAGTTGGCCTCCACTTCGTTGTCGATGGCCTTTTTGGAGTCGTCAAAGAGAGTCTTGTAGGTCTCTGCCTCGGAGGTCAATTCCCCCGCGGAATCATATCCCATCCGGTATTCGTCAATGGGCTTGAGCTGGATGCCATAATACATGTCATCCTCGTTCTCGTTGTAATCGGGGGTCCGTTTCTTCCGGCCAAAAAGCCCCCACTTTTTCTTTTTCTTCTTCTTTTTCTCAGAGTTCCGCTCTTCGGGCTCCTCCCAGGACGCCTCTTCCTGGTCCTGGACCGTCTTCACCCGGGGCAATTCCAGAGTGCCGGTGGCATAGGCGTTTAAGTCCGCCTGATCTTCCCCTTCCTGGGATGCTTCCGGCTGCCGGGCCTCAGGCGCCGGCGTGGCCGGAGTCTCCTGCTTCGGGGCAGGTTTCTGTTGGGCCGGAACTGTTTGCGGGGCCGGCTCCTGAGATTGAGGGGCGGATTGAGGCCGTCCTTGCTGAGGGGACGGGGCCCCGGCCGTTCGGGGCGTCCCGTTCTCCTGGGCGGCCTGGGCCTGCCGTTTGGCCCGCTGTTCCGCCAAAATATCTTCCAGCGTGAATTCCTTGTTGTCCATACGCTGAGATTCCCTCCTTTTACGGATTGATGGCTTTCAGGCCGCTTCGTTGACGGGCCACCTCATAACAGAGGATCCCTGCCGCCACTGAGGCGTTCAGGGAATTGATGTGCCCCTTCAAAGGCAGGGACACCACGAAGTCCGCCTTTTCCTTCACCAGCCGGCTGACGCCGCTGCCCTCGGACCCGATCACCAGGGCCACCGGGCCGGAAAAATCCGTCTGGCACCAGGGAGAACCATCCATATCTGCGGCGTAAATCCAGAGGCCCCGCTCCTTCAGGGAGTCGATCAGGGAAGCCAAATTTCCCACCCGGGCCACGGGAAGGTATTCCACCGCTCCGGCGGAGGCCTTGCCTACCGCGTAAGTCAGTCCCACGCTGCGCCTTTGGGGAACAATGACCCCATGGGCTCCGGCGCATTCCGCCGAACGGAGCACCGCCCCCAGATTGTGGGGATCCTCCAGGCCGTCGCAGATCACAAAGAAGGGAGGCTCTCCCCGCTCCTGGGCCAGGCGGAACAAATCTTCCACCTGAGCGTATTCCTTCACCGCCGCCACGGCCACCACCCCTTGATGGTTGGCGCCGCCGCACAGATGTTCCAATTTTCTCGGGTCCACCTCTTTGATGGGCGTCCCCCCTTGTTTTGCCTTGCTGAGCACCGCCTGAAGGGCGCCGCTGCGCTCTCCCCGCTGCACATAGAGGCAGTCGATGGCCCTCCCGGCCCGCAGCGCTTCCATGACCGCGTTGCGTCCGGCGATTGTATCCGCGCCCCGGGGCCGATCTTCTTCCGGAATTCCCCGGCGCTTTTCCCTGTTCTTTTCCAAAATGGGCCACCCATCCTTTTCCTATAGTTCCGGCTTTTGGCCATAGTTTTAGTTATTGTAGCACAGTTCCCGGAAAATCTCAAATAAAAATGCGGCCAAGGCTCCCCTAAATCCCCCAAATTTTCCCTGCTCTGAGGAAAATCAGATAAAATTCGGTATTTTTTTCCAATGGATGCAAGAAAATTCTTTTTTCTTTCCCTCCTGCTCCAGATTTTCCACACGTTTACATAATGCGCAGGGGATTTCCCACCGAAGATGTGGAAAACTCTGTGGAAATTGTTAAAAACCCCTTGTCCCAGGCGGTTTTGCACATTCCACCGTTTTTGCCCGGTTTCAAGATTATGTAAACAACGAGCTTCTTTTTTCTTTTTCGCCATTAAAATCCAAGAAAATCGACCCTCAAAAAATCCACTAAATACGGGCTTTCTCCGGTATTTTACCGCCCCATCTTGTGTCAAGTACCTGAGGGGAACTATTTTTCCCACAAATTGTCCACAGGCATTTAACATACATTTTACCCCCCTCCCCCTTGGGGGGAAATTTTCCCGCGAAAAAGGGGGAAAAAGTCTGGGCTTTTAACCCTTTTTGTGGTATACTGGCGGCAAATCCCCCAGTTTTCCAGCCTGTTTTCACAAAAAAATTCCGAGGGCCCTTCTGAGGGTCCCCTTTTTCGAAAATGTATCTTTATTCATCTTTTCTACAGAACATACATTTTGGAGGTTCTCCATGAATTTGCCCGTTTCTTCCACGCCAGGCCTTCTCAGTCCGGCTCCCTTCGACTTGGCCCAAACCCTGGATTGCGGCCAGGCATTCCGCTGGATTCAACTTCCCTCTCAGGAGGGGCTTTCCCTTTGGGAAGGGGTTGCCTTTGGGAGCGTTCTCCGCCTGGCCCAGCAGGGCCGCCAAGTGTGGTTTTTCTGCACCCGGGACCTGTTTGACACCCTCTGGCGCCCCTACTTTGATCTGGATCAGGACTATGAGACAAAGCGGCAGGCATTGTCCGACATGAGCCCTGCCCTTCGAGAGGCTGCCGCCTTCGCCCCGGGAATCCGCATCCTTCGCCAGGATCCCTGGGAGGCCCTCTGCTCCTTCATCATTTCCCAGAACAACCACATTCCTCGAATCAAGGGAATCATTGCCCGGCTGTGCCAGCTGCTGGGAGACCCCATCTCTGGGGAAACCAGCATGTCAGCCCCCGCCGGCCTCCCATCGGAGATCCCCGGGGAAAACACCTCACTTCTCCACCCCCGGGACATGACCGCCCAGGCACCGGAAGCTCACCCTGCGGGCCCTGTCACCGCTAGCTCCCAGCCGTGGGTTCCCGGGAAAAACTCCCCGCCTCTCCACCCCCGGGACATGACCGCCCAGGCACTGGGCCTGGGCTATGCTTTCCCCAGAGCGGAGGCATTGGCTGCCTGCTCTCTGGAAGACCTGGCGCCTTTGCGGGCTGGATTTCGGGCCAAATATCTCCTGGACGCAGCTCGAAAGGTGGTTTCCGGCCAGGTGGACCTGGACCGGATTGCCCGTTCTCCCGCAGAGTGGGGCAGACAAGAGCTGCAAAAAATCTTCGGGGTGGGGCCTAAAGTGGCGGAATGCGTACTGCTTTACGGATTTCACAAGACGGAATGTTTCCCCATGGACCTGTGGATGAAACGGGCCATGGCCACTCTCCTGCCAGGAAGAAGCCCTCAGGAGTTCGGGGAAAATGCGGGCCTGGCCCAGCAATATCTGTTCCACTACAGCCGCCTCCACCCGGAACTGTTTTCCTCGGCGTCTCCCCGAAAAAAGTCCAACTAGCAACTCCGTTTTTCAAGAAAAAAGCCCTGTGGATCCAAGCCTGTTTCAGGCAGGACCACAGGGCATATTTTTTACAGACGTTCCCCCAGCAGCTGCACCAGCAGGGCGTTGGACACCAGGAATCCTTCCGGGGTAAAGGAGATCCATTCCCGATCCCATTTCAGCAGCTCTTTGGGACAGGCTTTGGCCTTCTCCAACGCTTCCTGAAACCACGCTTCTCCCTGGGGGCCAAACCAGGCCGCACAGTCCTCCCGGCGCAGGCCTCGTGTCAGGCGCAGGTTGAGCATGGCAAATTCTCCGAAGTCTCCTCCAGGGCCGTCTTCCACCGGCGGATTCCCCCTCAGAAATCCCTCCAGATCCCTGGGATAGTAAAACCGCTTTCCCCCGAAAAAGGAGTGGGCCCCCGGACCAAATCCCAGGTACTCTTCCCCCCGCCAATACAGCAGGTTATGACGGCTTTCCTTTCCGGGACGGGAAAAGTTGCTGATCTCATACTGAGTGTACCCCCGTTTTCCCAGCTCCTGGACGGCAAATAAGTACTGCTCCGCCGATTCGTCATCGTCGGGGACAGCTACCTGCCGGGCGGCAAAGGGCGTGCCCGGCTCCACCTTCAATAAATAGGAGGAGATGTGTTCCACCGAGAGTCCCGCCGCAAACTGGATGGATTCTTCCAAGCGCTCCCGGGAGCTTCCCGGCAGCCCCAGCATCAGGTCCAGGGATATGTTTGCAAAGCCTGCCGCTCGGGCGTCTTCCACAGCCTGGGCCACGTCCTCCCGGGTGTGGGCACGGCCTAAAAACCGCAGTTCCTCCCGATGAGCGGACTGCAATCCCATGGACAGCCGGTTAAACCCGGCGGCCCTCACCCCTTCAAAAAACTGCCGGCCCACCCGGGTGGGGTTGGCCTCCAGGGTGATTTCCGCCCTGGGGGAAAGGGAAAAGCCCTCTTTCACCGCCTGCAGGATCCGCCCCAAACGGTCCGCTCCCAAAAGGCTGGGCGTACCTCCGCCAAAATAGACGGTGCTAATCTCCCGGCGGTCAAGCCGTTCTCTCCAGGGAGAAAGGGATGCTGTTACCGCGGCGGTGTAAGCGTCCATGGCGGCGGGGGAATCGGGGAGGGAGTAGAAATCGCAGTAAGGGCATTTGCCGTGACAGAAGGGGACGTGGAAGTAAAAACCTAACATGGAGTCACCACCAAAGAAAAAATAGGGAGCGCGAAACGGGGAAAAGTTTTTTGGTGCCGCTTTTTTTCAAAAAAGTGGCGGTCTTAAACAGGCAAAGTGGCACTTTGCCTTGAAAAAACCAGGGACATTGTCATACCGGGCAAGGCCCGTGAACAATGTCCCGGATGGTTAGCACAAAGGGTTCCCCAGAAGGGGGATTTTTAAAAGGGCCTGGAGAAGGTAGCCCGAGGGCACCCAGCGGCTCTAAAGAGCATTGCGGGTCCAGGCGCAGCTTGATTATTCATCCAGCTTCAGCACAGACATAAAGGCCTCCTGGGGCACTTCCACTGTGCCCAGCTGGCGCATCCGCTTTTTGCCTTCCTTCTGCTTTTCCAACAGCTTCTTTTTCCGGGTGATATCGCCGCCGTAGCACTTGGCCAGCACGTCCTTGCGCAAGGCCTTCACCGTCTCCCGGGCGATGATCTTTCCCCCTACACAGGCCTGGATGGGCACCTCAAACAGCTGGCGGGGAATCTTCTCCTTGAGTTTTTCCGTCATCTTCCGGGCACGGCCATAGGCCTTGTCCGCGTGGATGATAAAGGAAAGGGCGTCCACCACTTCCCCGTTTAGCATGATATCCAGCTTCACCAGCTTGCTGGGCTGGTATCCCATAAGCTCGTAGTCAAAGCTGGCATAGCCCCGGGTGCGGGATTTCAGGGCGTCGAAAAAGTCGTAGATGATCTCGTTTAAGGGCAGCTCGTAATGGATATCCACCCGGTCCGTGTCCAGGTACTTCATATCCTTAAACACGCCCCGGCGCTCCTGACACAGCTCCATAATGTTCCCCACATACTCCGAGGGAGAGTAGATGTGGGCGTTGCAGATGGGCTCCTGGGCGCTTTGGATGGTGGCAGGGTCCGGGTAGTTGGTGGGGTTGTCAATGGTGATCTCCCGGCCGTCGGTGAGCTTTAATTTGTACACCACGCTGGGGGCAGTGGTGACCAGGTCCAGGTCATACTCCCGCTCCAGCCGCTCCTGAATGATCTCCATATGCAGAAGACCCAAGAAGCCGCATCGGAACCCGAAGCCCAAAGCCACGGAGGTTTCCGGCTCAAAGGTCAGGGAGGCATCGTTCAATTGAAGTTTTTCCAACGCGTCCCGCAGGTCGGTGTAGTGGGCACCGTCGGCGGGATAGATGCCGCAGAACACCATGGGCTGCACCGCCCGGTACCCTTCCAAAGGCTCGGCGGCAGGGCGGTTGGCCAAGGTCACCGTATCACCCACCCGGGCCTGACGCACGTCCTTGATGGAGGCGGCAATGTAACCTACCTCACCGGCGTAGAGGGCGTCGGCGGGCTCCAGGGAGGTGGCCCGCAAAAAGCCGCATTCCACCACGTTGAATTCTCCCCCGGTGGCCATCATGCGGATGGTATCTCCGGGCCGCACCATGCCGTCCTTAATACGCACATACACGATAACACCTCGGTAGGCGTCGTAGTAGGAGTCAAAGATCAGGGCCCGAAGGGGATCCTTCTCATCTCCCTGAGGGGCAGGAATGTCTGTGACGATCCGCTCCATCACCTCCTGAACATTTTCCCCGGTCTTGGCGGAAATCCGGGGGGCGTCCATGGCGGGAATGCCGATCACATCCTCGATCTCGTGGCAAACCCGGTCCGGGTCCGCGCTGGGCAGGTCAATCTTGTTGACCACCGGCAGAATCTCCAGCCCTGCGTCTACGGCCAGGTAGGTGTTGGCCAGGGTCTGGGCTTCGATGCCCTGGGAGGCGTCCACCACCAGCACCGCCCCTTCGCAGGCCGCCAGGGACCGGGATACCTCATAGTTGAAGTCCACATGACCGGGAGTGTCGATCAAGTTGAAAATATAATCCTCTCCGTCTTTGGCGGTGTACACCAACGTCACCGCGTGGGCCTTGATGGTGATGCCCCTTTCCCGCTCCAGATCCATATTGTCCAAAAGCTGGTTCTCCATTTCCCGGAGGGGAACGGACTTGGTCAGCTCCAGGATCCGGTCAGCCAGGGTGGATTTGCCGTGGTCGATATGGGCCACAATGCTGAAATTGCGAATTTTACTTCTGTCCATGTACATTTCTCCGTTACAGTTAAAAATAGGTCGTCAGCCTGAATCTGCCATATAGTTATACTCTTTTATTATAGCAGAAAGGGAGAAAAAAGAAAACTGCGAATGGGCGCAAAAGTTTTGGGACCCCTTCCCCGGGGAAATTCCCCGTTTTCCTTGCAATCCCTCCCCGCCCATGCTACAATATCCCCCAGTATGACTTCAACCAGAAAGGCGGTCCCTTCTTATGAAAGCTACCGAAAAAACCATGGAGACCATTGTCAACCTCTGCAAAACCCGGGGCTTCATCTTCCCCGGCAGCGAGATCTACGGCGGTCTCTCCAACTCCTGGGACTACGGCCCCTTGGGGGTGGAATTTAAAAATAACGTGAAAAAAGCCTGGTGGAAAAAGTTCGTCCAGGAATCCCCCTACAACGTGGGCGTGGACGCCGCCATCCTCATGAATCCCCAGGTGTGGGTGGCCACCGGCCATGTGGGCGGCTTCTCCGATCCCCTCATGGACTGCAAGGACTGCAAAACCCGTCACCGGGCAGACAAGCTCATCGAGGACTTCACCGGCGAATCCGCCGACGGCTGGTCCAACGAGAAAATGCTCTCCTTTATCCAGGAAAACCACATCAAATGCCCCAACTGCGGCAGTGAAAACTTCACCGACATCCGCCAGTTCAACCTGATGTTCAAAACCTTCCAGGGTGTCACCGAGGACGCCAAAAACGAGATCTACCTGCGGCCCGAAACCGCCCAGGGTATTTTCGTCAACTTTCCCTCGGTCCAGCGCACCAGCCGGAAAAAGCTCCCCTTCGGCATCGCCCAGATCGGCAAGAGCTTTCGAAATGAGATCACTCCTGGCAACTTCACCTTCCGCACCCGGGAGTTCGAGCAGATGGAATTGGAGTTCTTCTGCAAGCCCGACACCGACTTGGAATGGTTTGCCTATTGGAAGGAGTTCTGCCGCCAGTGGCTCCAGAGCCTGGGCATGACCGAAGAGAACGTCCGGTTCCGGGATCACCGTCCCGAGGAGCTGTCCTTCTACTCCAAAGCCACCACCGACGTGGAATACCTGTTCCCCTTCGGCTGGGGCGAGCTGTGGGGCATCGCCGACCGGACCGATTACGACCTGAAACGCCATCAGGAGCATTCTGGCAAGGATCTGACCTACTTCGATCAGGAAACTGGCGAGCACTACATCCCCTATGTGGTGGAGCCCTCCCTGGGCGCCGACCGTATGGCTCTGGCTTTCCTGTGCGACGCCTACGACGAGGAAGTAGTGGGCCAGGACAAGAACGGCAAGGACGACACCCGTGTGGTGCTCCATCTCCATCCCGCTCTGGCTCCCTTCAAGGCCGCCGTGCTGCCCCTGTCCAAGAAGCTGGGCGCCAAGGCTCAGGAGGTTCACGACATGCTGAGCAAGGACTTCATGGTGGACTACGACGAGTCCGGCTCCATCGGCAAGCGGTACCGCCGTCAGGACGAAATCGGTACCCCCCTGTGCATCACCGTGGACTTCGACACCGTGGGCGACGGGGAAAAGGAAGGGGACAACTGCGTCACTATCCGGGACCGGGATACCATGGAGCAGGTCCGGCTGCCCATCGATCAGCTCAAGGAGTACATCCGGGAGAAAATTGATTTCTAATCCGCTTCAAACATTCCCGGGGACCCTTCCCCGGACAAGCCCTTCGGCCTCCCGGCCGGGGGGCTTTTTTGCGCCAAGTGGCGACCAAGAAAGATCCCCCGAAACCCATTGAACAATCCCCCGCTTTGTGCTACAATAAATCGATACAGAAACTTTTTTGACCATCCCATTCAGCAGGAGGAACTGCTCTATGAAATATACCCGCCGTCTGGCTGCCCTGTTGGGCGCTTTGGCTCTGTCCGCCGTGTTGACGGCCGCCCCGGTTTTGGCCACCGAAGGGGACCTCCCCTCCGGCGCCACCGACATGCCCGGGGAGACCACCACGCTGCCCGAAACCGGAGAATCCGGCACCCAGGATCCCGCGGATCTTCCCACGCCGGAACCTCCTCCCTTCTCCGAACCCTCCACCAGCGATTCGGAAAGCTCCTCTTCTTCGGAGGAGCCTTGGGAGGATCCCAATTCCTCCTCTTCTTCCTCGGAAGAACCTTGGGAGGATCCCAATTCCTCCTCTTCTTCCTCGGAGGAACCCTGGCAGGATCCCAACTCCTCCTCTTCCTCGGAAGATACAACGGAAGATCCCTGGGTGGGCTATGTAGAGGAGCCTACGCCAGAACCCCAACAGCCTGTGGACCCCTATGAGGGCACCACCGACGACGCCACTCCTACTCCCCGGCCTTCCTCCACGCCCCGGCCTGCACTGGAACGGCCCAAGCCTTCCCTGAACGGAGGAACCACTTCCAGTTCTTCGGAAAGTGAGGAAAGCACGGAGCCCAATTATGTGACCTTTGCCCAGCTGAACGTCCGGGGCAATTCCCTGGCCGCCACCGTGTTTTACGCGGGGGTAGGCTGTATTGCCGTAGGCGTTATCGGCCTGGCCCTCATTGTGATCTTCTACATCCGAGGACGGAAACACGCCCGGACCGAGGGAATCCGGGACGGCATTCTGGAAGAGATCCACGAGGCAGAAAACCGGCAGCGCGCCCCCATGGCGCCGCCACCCCAGGATCCGGAAACCGCCTCTCCTTCCGCTCCAGAGGATTCGGCGCCGGTGCTGCCTGAGGAGTCTCCCATGTACACGGAAGAATTCCCCGCCTACACCGAGGACGCCTATCCCCAGGACGGCTATGACCAGCAGCCCTACCAGGAAGAGTACGAGGATGCCGGCTCCTATGAGGATGCCTATCCGGAAGACGCTTTTGAGCAGCCCTATGAGGAGCTGCCGGAAGAGCCAGACCGAACTCCCTACCAGCCCTTGTATCAAGAGCCCGCTCCTCAGGATCTGGACAGCACCCACCAGTTTGACACGGAGGAAATCCTTCGGGAAGCCCTCCGGTATACGGAGGAAGACGACTCCCAGTCCTGACCCCATACACACTAAAAAAAGCCCCCAACCGGGGGCTTTTCTTTTTTGGTTATTTAGGGCCGGGCGATCACATCGCCCCAGGCCGCATGGGCGGCCAGCACCAGATCCTGGGGAGAGAGAGCCAGCTGCAAGCCTCGCCGGCCGCCGCTGACATATACCCGCTCCAATGACCGGACACTCTGGTCCACCACGGTGGGAAACTGTTTTTTCATGCCCAGGGCCGTGCATCCTCCCCGGATATAACCAGTGGTGGGCAGGAGATCCTTCACATGAAGCATTTCCAGGGATTTCTCCCCCACCACAGAGGCGGCCTTTTTCCGGTCCAATTCATCTTCCACCGGCAGCACAAACACATAGTGCCCGCCGCTTTTTCCCACAGTCACCAAAGTCTTGCATACAGCTCCCAAGGGAAGCCCCAGCTGCTTTGCCACATCCACCCCGTCGGTGAACTCCTGGCAGGGATAGGTCATCGCTTCGTAGGGAATCTTCATCCGATCCAACAGCCGAAGGGCATTCGTCTTTTCCAATTTCTCCTTAGCCATTATCCTTGTGTCTCCCCTCTGTCTTCCAACAGGGTAATCTCTACCTCTATGGTCTGTCTGAAGTTGGACTCGTCAAAGCGGAACAGGGTTACCGTCACCTGATCCCCGGGCTTATACCGGAGCAGCAGATTGGAAAGATCCGTAAGCTGGGTCACCGTTTCCCCGTCCAGGGCGGTGATGATATCTCCCACCTGGGCGTCGGTACCTGCGAAAGCGCTGTCCTCGTCGATGCTGATGATCCGGAAGCCTTGGGGCGTGCCGTTAAAGGTAGCCTCCATTTCGGACACATCTTTTCCAGAAATGCCCAGCCGCACACGGCCCTGCACATAGCCCCCGGACAAAAGCTGGTCCAGGATGTCCTTGGCCTTGCTGACAGGAATGGCAAATCCCATGCCCTCATAGCCCTCGGTGATAATCTTGGAGGAGTTGATGCCTACCACCTGGCCGTACATGTTTACCAGGGGACCTCCGGAATTGCCCGGGTTGATGGCGGCGTCTGTCTGGATGTAGGTCATGCCGTTTTCACTGTACCGCTCCACCGCCCGGTCCAGGCCGGATACGATCCCCCGGGTCACGGAACCGGCAAACCGGGATCCTCCGGGGTTTCCAATGGCCAGCACCCATTCCCCAATGGCCAGCTGACCTGCGTCCCCGAATTCCGCAGGGGTAAATTGGTAATCGTTTGTCTTGATCACCGCCAGATCTGTGGAACGGTCCACCCCTACCACCACGGCGTCGTAGGTCTGGCCGTCATAGGTGGTCACCGTCACCAGCACGTTTTTGGAATTGAGCACCACATGGGCGTTGGTGATCATGTACCCATCGGAGGTGGCAATGATCCCGGTACCGGTGCTGACCACCTCATCCCCGCCCTGAGAAACCTCAATGGACACCGTGGACTGAACCACCTTGTCATAGGCCTCCTGGGCATCCAGAGGATCCCCTTCTGGCTTCTCCTGAATGGTGATTCCCTGGGTGTTGGGCACCACGTCCACATCCGGCAAATCCAAGGAATCCTCCTCCTGGGGGGCTTCCTCATCGGGAAGGGGTTCCATATCTTCTTCCGGCAGCTCCTGACTGTACGCTTCTTCCTTGCCGGGCAGCAACGGTCCCGATCCGGTAACGGCGCTCACCACCACAAAGGCCCCAAAACCCAAAATCACTCCCGCAGCCAAAGCCGAGGCAATCCACAAAAATACCTTCAGCCCCAAAGACATCTTTTTTCGGGGGGTTTTGGGGGGCCGTCCCCAGGATGAGGGGGGCGGATAGGCTCCGGGCGCTCCCTGATAGGGCGCCGGCTGGGTTGGCATGTTCTGGCCTACGGGAGGCTGAACCCCTGCCGTCCAGGCCTGGCCGGGCTGAGGCTGTGCCGGAACCGGCTGGCTATAGGGAGGAAATCCCTGGGCGGGCTGGTTCCCGTAGGGAGATCCCCACCAGCCCTGAACATAGGGCGTTCCCGTGGGTCCCCAGGTCCCGGGCCCTGGCGGGGGCACCTGCTGGGGGGGATAAGGCATCCCCGGAGGCACAGGGGGCTGACTGCCTTCCTGAGGACTTGGGGCCCCAGCCTTGGGCGGAACGGGTTCCTCCATCTCAGGGACAGGGGATTCTGCCGGTTCCTGGGAAATTCCCTCTCCGGCTTGGGAAAAAGCGTCTTCCCGGGGGCTGGGAGCACCGGTTTCCCGGCAGGCGGAGGCTTCCCCTTCCGGAGCGGAAGATTCTACGGGAGCCTGGGAAGTTTCCTCCTCGGCCTGGGGGAAAGCGTCTTCCTGGGGGCTGGGAGCACCGGTTTCCCGGCAGGCGGAGGCTTCTCCTTCCGGAGCGGAAGATTCTACGGGAGCCTGGGAAGTTTCCTCCCCGGCCTGAGAATGGATCTCCCCACTCTGGGTGGGCTCCTCCGGAAGTGTCTGTTTATTCTGTTGGTCCGTCATGGTCCTTACTCCTTTCCGGCTCCTGCCGGGCTTCCTTCTTTTCCTTGACGCGGGTCAGCTTCAAGGTGCCGGTATCCTTCAGCTTGGGAGAAGCCTGGGGCTTGGGAATGTAAAACTCAAACCGGCAGAACTGTCCCACTGCGGAGCTCACGGTGATGTCCCCGCCGTGGAGTTTCAAAATGGTGCGCACAATATAGAGTCCCAGTCCCATGCCGTTTTTATCCCGGCTCCGGGACTTATCCGTCTTGTAAAACCGCTCAAAAATCATGGACAGGTCTTCCGGAGCAATGCCCTGGCCGCTGTTTTCGATGACCACGGTGGTCCGGTCGATGCCCTCGGTGATGAGGATGGAAATGTACCCTCCGGGGTTGGTAAATTTGACCGCGTTTTCGATCAGATTGTACACCACCTGGTGGAGCAGATCCGGATCGCCCCAGACCATCTGGGGTCCCGCATCCTCCAGGCCCCGGATCTCAATGCCCCGTTCGTCGATTTTCTGTTCAAAGGTGAGCAATGTGGACACCACAGTGTGGGTGATGTCAAACTGAGAGGGGTAGATCTTCATTTCTCCGCTGTCAATCCGGGACAGATCCAGCATGGACTTCACCAGCCGGGACAGCCGTTTCACCTCATCGGACACAATGTGCAGGTACTTATCCTGCTGCTCCGGAGAGATGGTGCCGTCCAGGATTCCGTCGATAAATCCCGCAATGGTGGTCATGGGGGTTTTCAGCTCGTGGGACACGTTGGCGATAAAACTCCGGCGGGTCCCTTCGGAGTTGGACAGGGAGTTGGCCATGTTGTTGAAGGACAAGGCCAGCTGGCCCAATTCGTCGGCGCTGGTCACCGGCACCCGGACGGAGAAATCCCCGCCTCCAAAGCTTCGGGCCGCTGCGGACATCTGCCGCAAGGGCTTCACCAACCGGTAGGCAAAGGCGCCCACCACGCAGAAGGTGACGCCCAAGGCCGCCGCAGCCGCCACCAGAAACATCTGGAAGGCCTCCTGCTGAAAGGCGTTCACCGTGGCGGCGCTGGTGGTGGCAAACACCGCTCCCACACACAAGTCATCCTCTCCCGTGTACATGGGCACGCCGATGATGTAAAAGGAACTCTGATACAGCCCTCCAAAGGTATTGCGCCCCTCATACATGCCCTGGGCCGCCTGGGCCACAGTTTTCTGGGGCACATTGGAGGGGGAAGTCAGTTTGCTGTTGGGATAATTTCCCAGGAGAATGTTTCCCTCCAGATCCGTGATGAAAATATCCGCGTCAATGCTGGAGGAGAATGTGGCCACAAACCCCTGGAGCACGCTGGTCTCCAGCCGATAGCTGCCCTCTCCGGTTTTTGTCAGGAAGACGCTGGACATATCCGCAATGGAGTTGGCGTTTTTCAGCAAAAGATCCTTTTTTTCCCCTCGCCAGTACTGGGAGAAGAAAATCATCATCACGCTGCCCAGCATGATAAAGCTGAGCACCACGAGGCCCATAGTGATAGCCAGATACCTGGTAAAAATGCTTTTCTGCATGGCATGCCTTTCTCAAATGGATGTTCCCAATCCGGAGGCCCGAAGGTCCCGGCTATGTACCCTTATTCCTTGACTTCAAATTTATACCCGACGCCCCACACGGTTTTCAAGGCCCACTTGTCGGAGGCGCCCTCCAGTTTTTCCCGCAGCCGCTTGACATGGACGTCTACGGTACGGCTGTCTCCGTAGTAATCAAAGCCCCACACCTCGTCCAGCAGCTGGTCCCGGGTAAACACCCGGTTGGGATTGGAAGCCAGATGGTAAATCAGTTCCATCTCCTTGGGCGGGGTATCCACCTGGACCCCCTTCACCTTCAGCTCGTAGTTGGTCAGGTTGATGGACAGATTCTCGTAGGTGACCACCTTGTTCTCGTTCTTTTCTTCGCTTTTCTTGCCGCTGCGCCGGAGCACCGCATTGATCCGGGCAATGACCTCTTTGGTCTCAAAGGGCTTTACCACATAGTCGTCCGCCCCCAGCTCCAGGCCCAGCACCTTGTCGAATACCTCGCCCTTGGCGGTGAGCATGATGATGGGCCGGTTGGACTTCTTCCGGATTTCCCGGCAGACCTGCCATCCGTCCAGCCCCGGCAGCATGATATCCAGCAGGATCAAGTCCGGGTTCACGGTATCGAACATTTTCAGGGCGGTTTCCCCATCGTTGGCAATGGAGGCTTCAAACCCTTCCTTTTCAATATAAAGCCGCAGCAGTTCGCAGATATTGGTATCGTCGTCCACAATCAAGATTTTTCCAGAGGCCATCAAAAGACCCTCCTTTTACCAGTATTTCACCCGATAGGTGCTATTCCCCAATTATGCTTTATTGTACCCGCTAACTGTGGCGAAAGCAAGAAAAAGAGATGAAGAAATTGTGAAACAGTGGGCTCTTTTCTCACTGACCAAAAGAAAGTTTGGTTTTTTGTGATATTTACCTAAGGATTCCCCCTTGTCATTTCATGGGAAATGTGATAAAATTTTCTCA
>UMIO01032784.1_pt1 | contig 15049 bp, 10 predicted proteins | sample 1965821 | NCBI WGS metagenome assembly UMIO01 (sample SAMEA4836127, study PRJEB28245) | human gut metagenome | biome: gut microbiome; material: fecal sample | place: Denmark | collected 2008
CACAACAAGCTGAAAGTAACCTATGTCGGCATGGTTGATCAAGACGTAACGGTAAAGGGCAACAGCGTACGCGTTGTGCTCGTTCCGGATCAGACCAACCTTGACGAAGTGATGGTCGTTGCTTACGGTACGGCTAAGAAATCAGCCTTCACCGGTTCTGCAGCGGTTGTAAAGTCGGATGACATCGCGAAGATTTCAAGCTCTAACGCAATGTCTGCACTTAGCGGTAAAGTATCTGGTGTGCAGATCAACTCTGCTACAGGTGCTCCTGGTCAGGAGAGCTTCAGCATCCGCATCCGCGGTATCAGCTCTATCAACGCCGGTAACGACCCGCTGATCATAGTAGACGGTGCTCCTTACAACGGAGACATCAACAACCTTAACCAGAACGATATCGCTTCAATGACCGTCCTGAAGGATGCTGCCTCTGCAGCTCTTTACGGTGCGCGTGGTGCCAACGGTGTTGTCATCATCACAACAAAGAACGGCCGCGAGGGTACTTCTTCAATCACTGTTGACGCTAAGTGGGGTGCTAACACACGTGGCGTAGAGTTCTACAACACAGTAGAAAGTCCTGCCGGATATTATGAGGCATACTATCAGTCATTGAAGAACTATCGTACAAGTCTCGGCGATGATGCTGCAACAGCTCACAGATGGGCTCTGAACAATATGTTCTCTGGCGGTTACGACCTTGGCTATAACGTTTACACTGTTCCTGAAGGACAGGACTTCATCGGCCCGAACGGAAAACTGAATCCTAACGCAACACTCGGCCGCGTTATTAACGTTAATGGCACAGAATACCTGCTCTATCCTGATTCATGGCGCGACGCTGCTTATCAGACAGGTGTACGTCAGGAGTATAACGTTACTGCTACAGGAAGCAACGACAAAGGTTCTTTCTATGGTTCTGCAGGTTATCTGAAGAACGAAGGTATCAGTATCGGTTCTGACTATGAACGTTTCACAGGCCGTCTGAAGGCTGACTACCAGCTCAGATCTTGGTTGAAACTCTCTGGTAACTTTAACTATGCTCACTATAAGGCTAACTCTTTGGCTGACGATGGTGGCAGCACAGTAGGAAACGTGTTTATGGTTAAGAACATGGCTCCTATCTATCCTCTGTACATCCGCGACGCAGCAGGCAACATCCTGCAGGATTCTAAGACAGGTCTCGCTATGTACGACTGGGGTGATGGCACTGTAACAGGTCTTACACGTCCTACAATGACAGGTTCTAACCCTATCTTCGCTAACTATTTTGACAAAAACCAGAACGAGGGTAACAGCCTCGACGCTACAGGTACAGCTGAAATCCGTTTCCTTGAGGACTTCAAGTTCACATCAGCTAACACTGTAATGCTCGACGAAACTCGATTCACATATACAAACAACCCGTATTATGGTCAGTTCGCTGCCAACAACGGTTCTGTTCAGAAGGCACACGTACGTACATGGGCTTACAACTACCAGCAGCTCTTGAACTGGCATCACCTGTTCGACAAGCACGACGTAGAGGTTATGCTCGGTCATGAGTACTACCGTACACGTTATTATTACCTGACAGCTTCTAAGAACAACCTCTTCTCTGTATTCAACGATGAGTTGGCAGGTGCTGTTAACACTGGTACAATGAACTCTTACACAACTGACTACAACGTTGAGGGTTGGTTCGGACGCGTTCAGTACAACTATGACAACAAGTACTTCGGATCACTTTCTTATCGTCGTGATGCTTCTTCACGCTTCCACCCGGATCACCGCTGGGGTAACTTCTGGTCATTAGGTGGTGCATGGATCATCAGCAAGGAAAAATGGTTCAACGCTCCTTGGGTTGACGAGTTGAAGTTCAAGGCTTCTTATGGTGAGCAGGGTAACGACAACATCGGCAGCTACCTCTACACAGATACATACAGCATTGTTCCTTCTGGCGGCGGTGCAGGCGTTAAACCTTCTTCAACTAAGGGTAACGAGACTATTACTTGGGAAAAGAACGGTAACTTCAATACAGGTTTCGAATTCTCATTCTTCCGCGGACGTCTTGCCGGTAGCATCGAGTACTTCTATCGTCGTACAAGCGATATGTTGGCATTCTTCGCACTTCCTGCTTCTTCAGGCTGGAGCGGATACTATGACAACGTAGGTAACATGCAGAACATGGGTGCTGAAGTTGAGCTCGACGGAACACTGATCCGTACAAAGGACTTCGAGTGGGGACTCAACCTTAACTTCACTGCTTACAAGAACGAAATCACATCTATCGCTGATAAGAACAAGACTCAGACTGTTGAGGGTTCTGAAGGTTATGCAAGCGGTAGCTACTTCTATGGTGAAGGCGAGTCACTCTATACATTCTACATGCCTAAATATGCAGGTGTTGACGAGAACGGTAAGTCTATGTTCTATAAAGACAAGCTGGATGAAAACGGAAACATAATTGGCCGTGAGACAACAACAACTCCGGGTGAGGCTACATACTATCTCTGTGGTACAGCTCTTCCATGGGCATACGGAGGTTTCGGAACACGCTTCTCTTACAAAGGCTTCGATCTCGCTGTTGACTTCAACTATCAGCTTGGCGGTCAGATCTACGATTCAGACTATGCCGGCATGATGGGTATCACCAGCAGCGGTAGAGGTAGTGCTATCCACGCTGACTTGCTGAACTCTTGGACAGAAGAGAATCCTAATACAAACATACCGAAGCTGGTTATCGACGATACAAGTGCAACAACCACTTCAGACCGCTTCCTGATCGGTGCTTCTTACCTGAGCCTGCAGAACCTCAACTTTGGTTACACATTCCCGACAAAGATGACAAGCAAGGTAGGTATCGGCAAGCTTCGCGTTTACCTTACAGCTACAAACTTGTGGTTGTGGTCTAAGCGTCAGGGACTTGACCCACGCCAGAGCATTACTGGTGGTGCTTCTTCAGCATATTACTCTGCAATGCGCACAATTTCAGGTGGTATTTCTGTAACATTCTAAAAACATTAAAAAACAAATTGAACATTATGAAAAGATTCATGACAATATGCCTTGGTGCAGCTTTAACTCTGATGACTTCAATGTCATTCACAAGCTGTATCGACGAGGTTGAGCTCACAGACGGTGCGTCAGACGGCCAGGTTACGGGCTCAGAATCAGCTGTGGCGTCATTGGTTAGCGGTCTTAACTCATACGCTACAAATATTTGGAACTCATCAAGCTTCCCCGCAAGTTTCGGTTATCCTGCAATTATGATAATCCGTGACATTCAGTCTGGTGAGCTTGCTTATGGTGAGAAAGCTAACGGATGTCTGTTCCTTAACTGGCTTGGTGATACGTATCTGTCACGTGAGTATCTGGTAAACCAGTTCTTGTGGTATTATCAGACACAGTATGCTGGCGCTGCTACTAACGCTATTGCAAAGATTGATACTCTTGCCAGCGATGCCAACAAGGGTTACTATGCTGCAGCTCTGGCTTATCGTGCAATGCTTTATATAGATATGGCACGCGAGTATGAGTGGCTGCCCAACGACATCACCCAGGGTGTCAGCCCTGAAGGAAATGACATCACTGGTCTTACTGTGCCTATCGTTAAGGAGGGCATGACAGAGGAGCAGTGGCAGAACAATCCTCGTGCAAATAAAGCAGATATGGCTGCCTTCATCCTTGGCGACCTTCAGAAGGCTGCAAGCATGATAGGCTATCTTGACGACGCAAGCAAGACAATGCCTCATCTCGACTGTATCTATGGTTTGATGGCACGTTGCTATATGTGGCTTGAGGATTATCCTAACGCTGAGAAGTATGCACGTCTGGCTATCGACAACTCAACATCTGCACCTGTAACACAGGCACAGGCTCTTAACACAACATCTGGTTTCAACGACCTGAGCCAGTGGATGTGGGGAACACAGTACTACACTGGTTACGTTAACAACCTTTACTGCTGGACAGCAAATATGTGTAACGAAATCAGCTATGGTTACACAGGTACACAGCTCGGATGCTATGTTCAGATTGACGCTAACATGTATAACCGTATCAGCGACGGCGACTGGCGTAAACTCCTGTGGAAGGCACCAGCAGGACACTCTCTCGAAGGCAAGAACCTGTTCATCAGCGCTGAAGTTGGAGCTCAGCTTCCTGGATATGCTTCATTGAAGTTCCGTCCGGGCGGTGGTAGCATCAATGACTACACTGTAGGTAACATTGTAGGTGTTCCGTTCATGCGTATTGAGGAAATGTACTTCATCGAGGCTGAGGCTGCTGCACACAGCGACCAGGCTAGAGGTAAGGAACTTCTTGAGTCATTCATGAAGCGTCACCGTAACCCGAACTACACATGCCGTGCTGCTGATGTTATCGACGAAATCGTATTCCAGAAGGCTGTTGAACTTTGGGGTGAAGGTCAGTACTTCTTTGATGTTAAGCGTCTGAACAAGACTGTTACAAAGGACTACAACGGAACCAACCATACAGCACCTTATCTGTGGAACACAACAACTCGTCCTTCATGGATGAACTGGCAGCTGAGCCGTCTGGAAGAGATGAACAACAGCGGAGTAACGGGATACAACAACCCGACACTCGCAGATCAGCCTTATAAAAAATAATTAAATAAGTAAACAATAAAACAGAAAATATCATGAACAAGATATTCAAACATTCCATGATGCTCCTCTTTTCGGCACTGGCACTCGTGCTGGGCTCATGTACCGAAGAGTTTGAGTACATAGGAGCAACGATTGAAGGAGAGCAGGTGTATTTCAGCAATGCGCTTTCTTCAACAGTGAACCTTGATCCTAATGCCAGTGAGGTGAAAATACCGGTAAACCGCATCCAGCGTACCGGTGAACTCACTGTAAACTTCAATGTAACTACATCTGAAAACTGTGCAGTTAGTGTTCCTTCTTCTGTAACTTTTGCTGACGGCGACTCTGTAGCATATCTGACTGTTACTTACGATCCTCAGACAATACAGATGGGTCACTTTGATGATGTTACTGTAGCTATTGCAGATGCTAACTATACAACTCCTTATGGAAGTTCATCTTATACATTCTCTATCGGACTGTCTGAGTGGAACTCAATCGGTACAGGACTTTATCGCGATGCAATCTATCCGCGCTTCTATGGCGTAGATCAGCTGACTTACAACGTAGAGATTCAGGAGAACATCCTGAAACCGGGTTACTACCGTATCGTAACTCCTTATGGACCTGGCACAACATTCTATAACACTTATGTTGCTACAGGTATGATGGCATGGGCTAACAAGGATAACACAAGCCTGGTTATCAACGCAACAGATCCTAACTTCGTTTATGTAACAGGTGACTTCTATCCTGGTACAGACGATGGTATGGCTTCTCAGGGATATGGTGTAATGCACGTATTCAGCATCGTTGACGAGTATATTAAGGAGGGTAACAGCCTTGAGGATATCAAAGCAAGCGAGCCGGATCTCTTCGGAACTCTGAAAGACGGTATGATCACTCTGCCTCAAGTGTGCATCTATGTAAACTTCGACGATTCATTCACTCCGCTTGGCTATCTTAACACAACAGGTTGGGCAATTGCTCTGCCGGGCAGCGAATTTACTGACTACTCTTCTTCGTTCACATACAAAGGCCGCTTCACTGACGTTGCAGGCAACAACTACGCTGAGGGTACTATCACTCTTGGTGAGGATGTAGCTAACGCAAAATATGTATTGGCTGCTGACGGTGACGATATCAATGCTATTGTTGAAGCTATCGCTGACGGTTCTCTCGAGGCAACAGGTATCACTGAAAGCGGTGATGTAAGCATCCAGATAGCAGAAGGTGGTAAGTATACAATGGTTATCGTTACATTCGATGCTGAAGGCAACATGAGAAGCAACTCAGCTACAACATTCACATTCAGCACTGGTGGTGGTTCAGGTACAGCTAACTGGCAGCCTGTAACTTCTGGTACATACGACCAGAACTACTTCCCGAACTTCATCACTGACGAGAGCGGTCAGCCGGTAGGTAACCCGTTCGGTGACGGTACATATTCAACAACTCTCTATGTTGACGGCAACGACCAGACTCACTACAAACTTGAGCCTTGGCTGACACAGGAAGGTAGCCTTGAATTCACTCTCGACGATAGAGGTATCATCTCATTCGATGTCATCGATACAGGCGTAGACTCTCAGACAGGTTACGGTAATGTGCTTGTTGTAAACGCTAACGACATGTTCGCTGATAATCCTAACTATCCGTTCAGCTTCTATACTCAGGAAGGTATCTTCGCATTCGGTATGATGTATTATGTTAACATGAACGGCCAGCAAGGCTGGATGGGTGGTGCAACAGAAACATTCACTCCGTCACAGAGCGGTGCTCCTTCTATGATTAAGATGCCGGCTGCTAAGAAAGGTGTTAAGAGTTATAAGGCTGTCAAGGGTGTTAAGAAAGTGCTCAATGCTAAAGTTGACAGAAGCTATGACTCTAAGTTCTTCAGCAACAGAGGACTGACTATCAAGAAATAATGTGATGAATGCTGTGAGTCAAGTTCTTCACTGTAAGACTTGACAATACGACAGACATCATTAAATAACAAGAAAGGCCCTGCCTGACCAATGTGTCGAGGCAGGGCCTCTTGTTTTTTGATATAATTATAATAATACAAGTATTGTCATTCGGGATAAAACATTCTCAGATGGGCGAGATATATAGTGCTATAAATGTTATGAATTTGTCTGTTTTTTAGTATTTGTATCTCATCAGATATGTGCCTTTTCGCCTTTTGATTCGCCCTTTCAGATGGGACAGACGACAGTCTCTCCTCATAAAAACTTATTTATGAGAAGGAAAAAATATTTTTGCTGACGCATGTTAAATATAAAAATTTACTATTATATTTAATTTAACACATATTAGATTTGGCTTAATGTTAGCGGCCGTGATAATCAGTCTATCAAGGCAAATTATGAAATCAATAAATTTAGGGGTTTAATAATATTCTAGTAATCCTTTGGGATTCAGACTGTACGCTTGACATACTAATCAGTTCTGTACGTTGGGTCTGTTGGCATCGGTCTTTGCTGATGCGTCAAGAATTATCTTACATACTTTAGCATCTTGTCAATGCATTTGCGCTTTTGGCCCATGTCCGGGTGGACATACAGATTAAGCGTCGTGCTTACGCTTGAGTGTCCGAGAATTGAACTTACAGTCTTGTAGTCGCAGTTGCTCTCTATACATCGTGTTGCAAAGGTATGTCTCAGACCGTGGAACTTCATTGCGGGCAAGTTCAGCTTGCTCATGAAGCGTTTGTAGTAGTGACGGTAAATTCGTGGCTCAAGCGGCTTTTCGGTGTTAGTCAATACGAAGTATGTGCTGTTGACAAGACCAATAATCGGCTTCAGCAGCCGTAGTAAATCGCCGCTTATGGGTATGTCGCGTATTGAGCTGGCTGACTTTGGCGTGCTTATAATGAGCTTTGTGTATTTATGTCCGTCTTCTATGACATAAACCCGCTCAATGGTGCGGCGTATGCAGATGGTCTGAGTCTTTATGGATATGTCGCTCCATTTAAGCGCGCAGATTTCTCCGATGCGCAGTCCGGTGCAAAGACAGATATACAGACCAAGGTTCTTGAACGAGAAATGTGATTTCAGAAATGTCATAAGCTTTCGCTGTTCGTTAATAGTAAGAACCTGAAACTCGTGTCTCTCTGCTGTTGTCGGGAACTTGATGTCCCATTCGCAATGTTCGAGCCATCCTTGCCGTGTCCCATAGGCCACAATCATCTTCAGCACGAGCAGTATGTCTCTTACTGTGCGCTGGCTTAAGCCTGCCTTCAGTTTGTCAAGAACAAACTGCTGAACGTTGCTCTCTTTTACCGAGTGCATGTCGCCAAGCACCGGCAAAATGTGCTTCTCGGCATTGGTTACATAAGTGGCAAACGTCGATTCCTTGACGAGCCTTACTTTCATCTCACGCCATGCGAGATAGACTTCTTTGATAGTTTTTCTTTCCATAATTTATACATTTTAATTGTTTGTCGCTATAAAAGTAATAAATTATGATATTTAGATGGCAGAAATAGCAAAAAAGGATGAATTTCAAATAATGCATTATATGCCTACTTCATCTTATGTGCATCACGCTGATGTGTTCCGCCGTCCCTCAGCTTTCATCCGTCATGAAGTATGGCTACTGAAAGCTGACGTATGCAAGAAACTTAATGATTTTAACCCAAATCGGCTATTAGAAATCGGTCTGTATTTTTGCTTTATATTGAGCGGCTTTTTGTTGTTTTTGCAGGCATAGCGGGCTATGTCAAGAAAAAGGTAACAAAAAGACGCCAATAGAAACAAAAAGGCGGACTGAAAGCATGAATACACTAAATTGATAAAGCTATGTGCGGTCTAATGACTGATTGGGGTTTAAAGTTGCTGTCTGAAACAGTTGGTGATAAACAGCGGACGGGGCAGGGCGCCTATATGTAAATTGACTCGCATTGATGCAGCCCGGCTTATTGCTCCTTATGGGTGTATGACGAAGCCATGGCTGCCACTTTCTGCTGCAGGTATGCTATGAAACCTTCATCGCCAAGCACCTCAATGTCGTCGAACAGGCCAAGCACAAAGCGTCCTATGCCTGCATAGCTGCACACCGGCAGATCAAGCCTGTGGCGTCCGTCGCTGCACGTGGTCATGTTAGCCTCTGCCGCGGGATATTCTTCGCGGAACACGTTGTAAGACAACTGGCCCAGCAGCATACTTACGGGCACCATCTTTTCACCGCTGAACATAAATACGTCGGTGTACATCTGCTGATGGCGGTCTTTGTATGCCCACTCCGTATCAAGCAGCTCTACCTCCTGCATGCGGCTCACCTTGAAGGTCTTGTTAAGCTTCGACGACGGCTCATAGCAGCGCACCTCGTTATTGTTGTTCATCAGCAGGAACGGCTCAACGAGCCTGTCCTTTGTGGTGCGGCTGTGAGGCGACGCATAGCCATGTATCACCACCTGACGCTGCAGCTTTATGGCATCATACAATACGCCGATGTTGTACACCTTCTGCTCTCGCAGCTCGTCGTTGTTTATGATGTCGAAGTCGTAGAAGCGCTCAAGTTTCTTCCTGAGGTTGTCCGCCAGCACGTCGCCTTGTCCGGCCTTGTCCAGCAGGCGCCTTATCATCACCGCCTCCTCTTCGGTTATGGATATCCGCTCTATCAGGCGGTTGAAGAAAGGCGAATTGCGGTCGATACTGTAGCAGTTGCCGTGCTTGTATACCTTAAATCCGCTGTCGCGGAAAAACTCAAGATAGTAATACAGGTTGCGGCGCGATATGCCGAGCTTCTCGCACAGCCGCTCAATGGTGTATGTGCGGTTTTCGGTGAGCAGCTGCAGCAGATACAGTTCGCGTTCAAGTTTGTCGTGTCGCATAAATTCTTTATTAACGTGATAATTTGCGGCATAAGCGTTGTTGCCTGTTGGTGCGTGTCTTTGCCCTTACATACGTCATAAGCAGTCAGAACGTGCATAAATGGCTTTTGCCGCTTTCCTTTTGTGCCATTGTCTGCTTTGTCCTGCGCTTCAGATGCTGATGGCCTACTCAGACGTTTGACTAAAGCAGCCTGAACGTCTTGCGGTGATATGGCGTAATGCCGTGCTCGGCAATGGCCTGGCGGTGCTTCTTTGTGGGATAACCTTTGTTTGATATCCAGTCATACTGCGGATATTCCTCAGCCAGGCGGTCCATGTAGTCGTCACGGTAAGTCTTTGCCAGGATGCTTGCCGCCGCTATCGACATAAACTTGCCGTCGCCCTTTACCACTGTGGTGTAGGGTATGAAGTTGTAAGGCTTAAAGCGGTTGCCGTCTACGATGATGGCCTCCGGGCGCACCTTCAGTCCGTCAAGCGCCCTGTGCATGGCCAGGATGCTGGCATTAAGTATGTTAATCTTGTCTATCTCCTCAGGTGTAACCACGCCCACGGCCCATGCCACGGCGTCGCGCTCTATTATCTTGCGCAGCTCGTAGCGCCTGTGTGGCGTAAGCTGTTTCGAGTCGTTCAGGTCGTCGTTCCTGTAGTCTTCAGGCAGAATAACGGCCGCCGCATACACGCTTCCGGCCAGGCATCCGCGCCCGGCCTCGTCGCATCCGGCCTCAATCAATCCTTTGTTCAGCGAACTTTTAAGCATATTTATTTTCAGTTTATTGTTATAAGCCATGTTCCGCAGCCATGTGGCCCGGCCGTCATCTTGCAGTTTGCAGACTGCCATGTTCCGTTCGCAGGGTGCAGATTTTACGCTTATTTAACAGATAACGGCCCGAGTTTGAACTTATTGTGCACAAACAAGCATTTATTTTGCACACGGAAAGCCACACCAAAGCGTGGCACATATATATAAACAATATTTACAACGAAACAAAAAACACTTAAAACATACGATTATGGAAAAGCAGATAACACTGGAACAAGCCGGCACTGCATGCGGCAAGATTAATTCAATGATAAAAAAGGCAACCAGTATGCTTAACGCTCCGCTCCGTCTTCTTGGCAGATATTATTCATATGTGATAGAGCGCGACCTGGACATGCGCCAGACAAAGGCCATAACCGAAGCCCAAATGGCATTCTTTGCCACCATACTTCCGGTTGAGATGCCCATACTGCTGCATCTGGCAGCCTGCATCTGGTTTATCATGTCGCTGAAGAAATGCCGCTCTTTGCTGAAGTGATGCAGCCTGAATGTATGCCGGTGACAGCATCATGAAAGGGGTTGCATTGCTGAATTAAAGCCGTTCTGTAGCTTGCCAGCGCTGTAGCTGCCGTATAGATGTCTTGTTGCCGACAAACAAACCATTGGTTTAGACATAAAAACTCGGCCACTTTTGCATCAAAAGTGGCCGAGTTACGACCCGAAAACAATAGGCTAATGATTTGAAACTAATACGTTATATTTTGCTTTCGGTTTATATCTTAATCGCTGCCTAGATGATTGTTTGTTAATTAAAAAGACGTATTTTCCTTTCGAATTTTCGGCCGTTTGAAGCTATGCTTCTTTTGCGGTGCATATGCCGTGTGAGAAATTCATGCAATAAACTTGTTTCTGCCTGCGTCATAGATGTTCAATGATGCTTTCATGCAGCATTGCCCACGTGCTGTATTATGCTTTGCGTTATCGGCATTGTAAAATAGTGAAAAAGAAATGCCGCCCTGCGCTGTCAAACCGGCATCGGTCCGGCTTGTTGCGCATGGCGGCATATATGTTTGATGTGTGTGGTTCGTAGTGTTAAGTTGGCGTCCGCGATAATCGCATCTGCAAAGCGTGCCATTTATCTTGTTGTTTAACATGCTCATGCACCATACTGGCGACACTCCTCTGTAGATGCATATGGTACGCCAGCTATTACATCAGGATAGTTGCATGATGTCCGACATAGAGATGATGCCTGCTGCGGGATTATATCCGCTGTGGCGAGACTGCTTGTCTTCGTTGATTTTGTTATTCGTCATAACATAATCAGTCGGCCATAAGCTTCATCACCTTCTGTCCGTTGCCGCATACGATTGTGGCAATATAATATCCGCGGTCGAGGAAACTGAGGTCGGCAGTGTCGTCTGCTGTGGCGGAGTAGACCTGACGGCCCGACATGTCACATACGGTGAGGCGGCTGAATCCGTCCTTTACCATGAGTGTGCTGCCGTCCCATGACACGTGCATGGGCTTAGCAACGGCGCTTTCTATTCCTGCAACGCCCTCATAAGGCACCTTTGTTTCTTCTGCGTTTAGCACGCGGCAGTTGTTCTTGTCTTCAGCATCATAGTTGGCTACAAACGCCACCACACTTAATCTGGCCGCATCCCATCCTGTCTGCACCGGAACAGTATAGTCGGCTGTATAGCCTTTTATGTCAATGGGCTCTCCCCATGTCGGCGTTACGCTCTGTCTTGCCATGTGGCGATGGTAATATCCGCCGGATGCACCGCTCTGGTTGGTAGAGTAGACGCTGTCTTCAGAAACAAAGACAAACAGGCGTGGCGATTCCACGTCAGTGTCTATAAGCTGCTCACCCTCAACATGGATGAGTATGTTGCCGCTTTTGTCCGTTTTCACCGTAGGTTCAACCGATACGAATGCCGGTGCGCAGCTCTGTTCGGCATAGAGAGTCTTTAGCTTTGATGCACCAACACTCACCACAGGCACTCCGTCTGAATAAATGTCGGGATAGTTGTCCGACATCTCCGTGCGGTCGAGCATCACTGCAGGAGCGTAGAGTCTGCCTTCCTTGTAGAACCACTCATACTCCTTGCTTGCTGCTATGGTGTAGTTGTCCTCGTAGAAACCGGCATGATGGCCCAGCTCTATGATTCTTTCGCATGTGTCGGCAACGGCAGAAATCTGCTTGTGAACGGTAGGGCAGTTGGTGCAGCGTTCCGTAGAGAACACCTCGAGCAGCACCTTGCGCTGCGGCATTACGGAGCGGCAGAGCACCTGTTTCGTGCGCGATGTGTTGTCAGACGGGTCGAAGTCGGCCTCGCCGTTTACAGCCGATATTTCCACGCTTACCTGTGGCTCGCCTTCAGACAGGATGCGCAGTCCGTTCATCTCGAAGGTGCCTGTGCCGCGCGGCTTCACTTCCGTCACGCTTACCGTCTCTGTGGCAAGGCTGTCGCCAACGTGATAGGTGAACGTAAGACTCTCAACCGGCACGGAACCAAGATTGATAAAGTCGCCCGAGAAGGTCAGCGGTTCGCCCAGCCGGGCATATCCCGGCATGACAATGTTGCCTAGACTGACGTTGCAGCGCGGCAGATTGTCGCTCTCTACTGTGGCATAAAACGCTGCGCTGAATCCCTCGACGCTCGGCTTCCATTCAGAGCCGTCGGTGCAGATATACTCTTCGCCGTCCACAAGGCTCAGGGCATACGGAATGTTCAGTATGCCTTCTACGAGATAAGACATATAAAACGCCTTGCCGTCTATCCTGAACGGCTTGTCAAGACGCACCTCGTTCCATCCGTATTTTTCAAGGGTGGCCGTCTGCTCATAAAGTGCCTCGCCACCGTCAAGGCTGCTCCTGATGGCGAAGTGTACGGTAGAAGGCTCCATGATGCTTGACCAAATGTGGAACGATACGATGTCCGTGCCGCTATATGCCTGCATAAGCGTTTCTGGGAAGAATACCGCCGAACCGCCAGCCGGAGATTCTTTGGCGGCGGGGTAGAAAGACACGGCGTTGCCCTCGCAGTAGCCCAGCTTCATGCTGTCAGCATATATCGTTTGTGTAGCAGCCAGCATCAGTGCCAGCGTTAAGATAATCTTGCTGACGTGGCGCGTTGCTGACGATAAAATATAATTATGCATAAATGTTCATTGTGAATTAACTTGCAGACAAAACTGAAAATGTGACAGGACGCACTGCCTGTCACATTATGTCAAAATGATTTTCAGCCGACATTATATCAGCCTGATGTTAGTGCTGTTTTAGCGTAACACCTTGAATGTCTTAGAACCTCCGTTGTAAGAAACCTTTACAACATAAGTGCCTGAAGGCAGAGATGACAGGTTGAATGCTTCTCCCTGGCCGCCTTTCATTACGAGGTTGCCGCCAACGCCATATATTTCAGCGCTGTTGTATTCGCCGTTTACGTACAGTGTTCCGCCCTTGCGGTAGTCGATGCTTACATCGCTCTTTACAGCCTCAGGCTTAGATATGCCGGTAGCTCCTTTTGAAACGATCATAGCGGGGCAGTTTACAACACCGAAACCAATGTCTATAGTCTCGCCGCCGGCAAGAACCTTTCCGTCAGTGCTGCAGTCGAGAAGTGAATACATGCCGCCTGCCGGAACAGCCTGTGCCTCGCCGTTCTCGTCATAGGCAACAGACGGACCGAATTTATATCCGCCTCCTGCGCAAGTAACCAGCTGGTCGAAATATACGATGCTGCCGTCTGCCTTTACGCTAAAGTATTTGTACACGTCAGAGTCGTCAAGGAAGTAGCCGTACATGTTTCCTTCTGCGTCGATGCTGCAAAGTATTCCTCCGTAGAATGTATTTGTTTCAGGGGCGTCGCAGCTGAACACGTTGTATAGCTTGCCGTCTTTGATGTATGCAGGATTCTGCCCGCCGTTTTCAGCAGTATTGACACCTACAACGGTGTTGCCGTCTTCACTGATGCCGTACACATAGAAAGTGTTTATTCCGAGGTCGTCATAAACCTTCTTTATTTCGTTGTTCTCCCATACGACAGGCAGCAAATAGACTTTCTCAATGCCGAAGTCTTCGTCAATCTCACCTGTTGATACATAAACCTGTCCGGCCATATATTTTCCGTCAGATGAAACGGCGCGTACGCAGTTGAGTGTGCGCGTTGAGCTGAACTCGTTCGACTGGTCAGAAGAATAATTCTCAGGTACAGGTAATAGTTTCCATCCTCCGTCAGGCGTAAATGTTGCAGGCCATTGTCTTACATAAGTCTCACCTGTCAGCAGCGAGTCAACGCTACCTGCCATAAGTCCGTCGTTGGTTACGTCGTTAAGAGTTGAATATCCTCTGGAATAATCCCAGGCCATATTGATGACGTCTGGTGCGTCGGCATTCCAGTAGTAGCTCGTCATCGAAATCAAATCGTCCACGCCAACGGCATATTTGCCATTGTTTGACACATGATTAAATACACCGCAAACCGGTGTTTCATAGCCTTCGATTATGAAAACTGCATCGTTAAAGTTGTAAAGGGTTGCCTCTTCTTGGGCTGATGCACCGCAAGCTAAACTTGCCATTGCTGCTAAAAGTAGTAATTTTTTCATAAGCACTTTAGTTGGTTTTTAATTTGCGTAGATTTGCAGCAACAAGAATATAAAACTTATGTGCTGCTCTTAGTTTCTGTTTGCAAAGATACAAAATTATTTCATAAAAGTAATGGTTATTTGTGATAAATATGATAAAATTAAATTATTTTAATAAGTTTGGCTGATTTATAAAAAATGGTAATATCACAATAAATAACGATACTTATGGTAAACCTAAAATCCGCAACTATCATCCAATACACGATTAAG
>UMIO01016760.1_pt1 | contig 14318 bp, 6 predicted proteins | sample 1965821 | NCBI WGS metagenome assembly UMIO01 (sample SAMEA4836127, study PRJEB28245) | human gut metagenome | biome: gut microbiome; material: fecal sample | place: Denmark | collected 2008
CCGACGGCAGCCCCCGAAGTGACGGCTGAGCCGACGGCAGCCCCCGAAGCAACGTCAACGCCCACGGAAGCGCCCACAACAACGCCTGCGCCTACGGAAGAACCGACGCTTGCGCCGACTGTAACGCCTGCGCCGACGGAAAATGCCGCCGAAACTGTTGCCCCGATGGACGAGCCGTCCCCGACACCTGCGCTTACGGTGATTCCGTCGATGGACGCTGATGCCGCGAAGCCGGACGACATGATGATGCCGTCGCTTGGACTCGACCCGGGCTTCCTGATGATGGCGAACGAACCGCCTGCCGTCAGCGAGAGCGGCATGCAGATTACCAATATTACGGTATCGAACATCATACTTCCGGAAAATGCCAATGCGTACAACTATAGCTTCGCAGCGGACTTCAAGATTTCGGATGAAGCTATTCTTCGCCATGGCGAAGGCAACAAGATTATTATTCCGGCAGAGAATACGCATATCAAAACGGACAGCACTTCTGTCTGGTCGGGCACGGACGCCAAATTCAGCAATGAAAAGCCGGCGTTTAAGTTCCAGTATAATCCCACAACGAAACAAGTTGAAATGTGGTTCACCGACGAGTATATGGACTTTGTCCGGAACAACCCCAGCCATGACGACCGCACCGGCACCATGAAGATGAGCGCCGAAATCCGCAAGGACGATGTTGAGAATCTGGGCAACGACGACCTGACCATCAAGTTCGGTGGCGCATCGACTACCGTGAAGTGGGAGGACATCGACAGGGGCAACAACTCCCTCCTCAGCGATTTGAGAACTTGGAAAAGCGGGGCTAATGTCAACTGGGAAAAAGGAACGATTGAGTATACCGTCAAAATTGAATCCACAAAGGGCACGAACGGCAAGAACGCGACTGCTCAAGACGTCATGACGGCTGTGAATAAGCAAATGGCCCTGACAAACATGACCGTCACGGAGGTTAAAGTACACTCTAACTGGAGTCAGGTGCCGGCTGTTGACTCTGCTTCGACAGAAATCAAGACGGACGGTACATGCGCCTGCGGTACGACGGGAACGCACATTCACTACGTTTATGCGAACACGACGGACGAAAGCGGCAAGGTCTATACCATGACGACGAACTATGTGCTGCCGCCGCTTTCGGCAAATGAAACATACGAAATTAAGTATGAATACACGTTCGACAAGGACGGAATGACCGGTGAATACGATCAGCTGACAAATACTTTCGCTGCCCAGAGTGGCGGAAAGTGGGATCATTCCCAGAATTCCTCTAACAGCAACCCTACTGACGTTCAGATTAAAAAGCTGCAAAAGAGCAACTGGTACAACACCAATGAGGGTTGCATTCAGTGGACGCTCACCGTCAACGAAAACCGTTTCAACATCAAGGACAAGACGCTGACGGACACGATGTTCGACCAGCTTGTGGACGAAAACGGCAGTCTGCTGTTTTCGAAGACGGACGGCAAGGGCTATGTGTCGCAAATCACGGCGAATAACACGCCTATCACCGCTGAAAACTACACGGATTACTTTACCGTGGAAACCGGCGTGGACGGCAAACCGCAGCTGAAATTCCAGGACACCACCGCTAAGATCGTAATCCAATACAAAACGCCGGTGGAAGCAACCGCGCAGGATCAACAGATTACAAACACGGCGGAATTCGACGGCGAGCAAAAGACAAGCACCGCGCATGTAGGGCAGGATAAGCGTTACAATGTGGTGAAGTCGGTTGACGCGAGTATGCCGGCGGATCCGACGAAGAACGGCGAATACACCGATGGTCTTTATCCGGTAGCGTGGAACGCGACGTACACCTTCCCGGCGACGAAGGATGTTCAGTATAAGCTGAACTTCGGCGATACGCTTGACAAGAAGGTGGAATGGAAAAACGGAATAGAAATCATGCAGCACTACATGACGGCGGCTCAGGCGCAGACATTGCTCAACGCCATCAAAGACCTCGATGTTGTGAAAAAGCATGATGCGCAGAATGTGCCGTACACCATTACGCTGCTGACCTGCGACAGTCAGGGCAAAAATGAAGGCACGATGGTGGTGTCTGCGGAAACGACGCTGACGGAAGGCTACTACTATGGTTTCCGGTTTGAAACGACGGGCGAAGGCGTTGTGCTGAACGACGCCAATACGGATGTGAACGCGACGACAAGTGTTACGCTCCCGTATCAGACGACCATCTATTTGGAAGCGTCCCGCACTGGCTGGGTTGACTTCAAGAACACGGCTGTTAACGCAGGCAAAAACGGAGACGCGTGGTACAAGGCCGCCCCGAACGACCTGGTGGAGAAGAAGTTCGGCAACCATAATGCTGGTGATTTGAACGGACAGATCATCCATGAGAACGAGTTGTTCTGGACCATCGACCTGCGCAATGACGGCGCGGCGCATGACGTAATCACCCTGACCGAAAAGCTCCCGCCGCACATTCAGGCGCACAGGATTGTGTACGGCAATTCCACGCTGGTTCTGAATGAATCCGGTTCGTTTGAGCTCGAGAACACGCAAGCTACCGAACTCGATGAAGGCTTTGTGGTCAGCAATAACAATGGAAATATTGCGGTCAAGGCGGAAATTACCACAAATGCGGAGACTCATCAGCAAACCTTGAAAATGACCTTAAAGCCCTACGGGGAGGAAAAAGGTTCGGTTTTGAACCCGTACCCGAATGATCAGTATAATAGTAATCTGAATGTCAAGGTTTACTGCAAGATTGACGAGGATCTGCTGGCAACTGCGAAGAATGGCAAGCTGGAACTGGGCTGGCTGAAAAACGAGCTGGACGTGCAATACGACGCGACGCTCTATCACAAGGAGCAGAAGACCGAGCTGACCTACGAGGAAGAGACGGTCAAGCCGAGCAACGTCGAAAAGGGCTTCCGTGTCAAGGGCGGCGACCAGCAGGCGCGAATCACTTACACCATCGACATCAACCAGTCCGGCGCGGAGCTGAATCCGGCATCCAGCACGCTCACGCTGACGGATAAACTGACTTATGACGTTCTTGGATGGGCTGGCGAGTATCCTTATCTGCGCAATGTGACGTTGGATGAAGGTTCCTTCAGGCTCTATGAGGCGTTGAAGGATGAAAACGGCAATCCGATTCTGGTCGTTGATGAAAGTGGCAAGGGGCATCTGCTGCGCGGCGCAGAGATAGAGAAGTATCTCTGGAAGATGGAGTTCACGGAAACGGAAAACATCTACTGGCACCCTTCCTACAGTTACGGTGAGAAGGTACAAGGAACGGTTCCCGCTCAACGTTACCTGGACATAACTGTCACCGTTCCGGACAGCAAGGCGCTGATTCTGGAATACACGGCGCAGGAAAACATTCTCCTGCCGCCCGAGGTGACGAACGAGTACAACTTCAACGACGTGAGCAGCAAGGGCATCAGTCCGGCATTGAACAACACAGCAAGCCTTGGCGGCAACGGCACCTCGAGCACCCACCTGAACGACAGCAACAACGACTACTTCAGTCAGGGCGGCGGCTACATCCACAACAATCTGGTCATCCGCAAGGTGGACAGCGCGAATACCTCGCTGCTGCTGCCGGGAACGGAGTTCACGCTCTACGCATGGAACACGGCAACCAAAAAGTTCGAGGCGGTTGGCGGCGAAAATGGTAAGGTCTACACGGATAAGAACGGTACGATTACGTACAGTTACAGTTCGCAAAACCTGAATCAGCGTCCGCTCGATCCGAACGTTGCGTACATGCTGGCGGAAACGAAGGCAATCGAGCCGTACCACCTTGTGTTGGAGGATCGCCCGCTGGTCGTCTTCCACATCGTTCCGCGAGCGGACGATACCGCAGAGCATCCGGCTCGCTACCCGGACGGCTTCAATAGCAGCAATTTCGGTAAGATTTCGAAGGATGCGTTGCAGAAGCTCATGACTGATTCAGACATCAAGGGCGTGGTGGATGGCGCGTACACCGTCAACGGCTCTGCGAACATCAACATTCAGGTGAAGAACAGCAAGGACCGCCACGACATGGAGGTGCAGAAGAACTGGGTTGGCGATGACGGCCATCAGGATGCGCGCCCTGCCAGCGTCCTCGTGATGCTTCGCCGCTATGCGCTGACGCAGGAACAGTACGATACGGTGCTGGCTCAAGAGTCGGCATCGGATACGGGTATGTTCAGCCCGGAGCAGTGGTCGCTCATCCGTCAGCACCCGGACGACGCTTACGGCGGTCGCGAGGCTACGCTGACGGCAGCGAACGGCTGGCACACCCAGTGGTCGCAGCTGGAATCCACCGGCGCGGACGCGAACGGCAACAAGCTCTACTACATTTACTACATCGTCGAGGGCAAAGTGCCGAGCTACACCACATCCGGCATCACCTACACCATCGACCCGAACGCCAGCAAAACCACCGGCACGGTCACGGCAACGCTGACCAACGTCTACCGTCCGGAGGACAAGTACGGCGAAATCAGCATCGACTTGTCCAAGGAATGGTACGCGCCGGATGGCACAAAGCACACGATTACCGAGGAATTCGGCGGCGTACAGGTCGCGCTCTACAAGACGCGCTGGGATTACGTCAACGGCGCGTGGACGAAGGGCAGCACGGAACGCCGCGACACGGTCACGCTGGCAGAAGCGAACAAATGGAGCGCCAAGTTCGAGGGGCTGGAAACCTACACGGTCGCCATGGAAAACGGCGTTGTCCAAAACGCCCGCGCCTACACCTACAGCCTCCGGGAACTGAACGTGCCGAGCGGCTTCTACTGCCAGCTGGCATACAGCGGTCTCCCGCAGCACCCGAGCGAGTACTTCACGGACGGGAATCCTGCCAATCCGAAGGCGGACGCGCAGAACGCACGCGGCACGGCGACGCTGCGGAACTACGAGATCGCGAAGCTGACCATCGAAGCCGAGAAGCGCTGGGGTGAAGGCGCGAAGCCTGAAAACATGCAGGATACGCTGACCTTCCGCCTGACCCGCGAAAAGCAGGAGAACGGCGCGTGGGTCGCGGACGACAGCTTCCAAGCGGTCACGAGGGTCATGAGCATCAGCAGCCTGAACACAAGCAAGGTCGTGTTCGGCACTTTCCCGAAGTACGCTGTGACGGGCTTCGACGAGCAGAATCAGCCCATCAGGCAAAGCTACCGCTACAAGGTGGAGGAGGTCAAGTACCAAAACGAAGCCACCCTCCCGTTCAGCGTCAGCTATAGCCCGGCGGACGGTTTCGTGACGACGGAGGGCGATGCGAACACCAGCACCACCGTCACCGTGACGAACAACAAGCTGACGAGCGAGAAGGAAGGTCTGTACCGCTTCAACGTGGCGAAGCAGTGGCTGGACGCTTCCGGCAATCCCGCGGACAAGCCCACGCCGGAAGGTACGAAGGCGAGGATTACCGTGACGCGCACCCGCCATGTCTATGCCCCGGATACGGGCTGGACAGCGGAAACGCCCACCACAAAGACAATCGAGCTGGACACCACGGCAACGTACACGGCGCTTTGGGCAGACTGGAACGAAACGCAGTCGGTTTATGCGCAATACAATGCCGACGGCACGGTGATATCCGCGTGGGCGTACACCTACGAGGTGTCGGAAGCGGCGATTGACGGCTACTTCGGCACGCAGCATCTGCCTGCGGACTTCCCGCAGAAGCCGGAGGACTACTTCACAGACGCGGCACTGACCGATATCAAGGAGATTTATCGCCAGCCGCTGACGGACACGCTCCTGGAAGTGACCGAAAAGAACTACTACGTCGAGCGGTTCAACGTCAAGGTGGACAAGACTTGGGCGCGCTTCCGCGATAGGGATGAGCTGACGTTCTGCTTGATTCAGGCGAAAAAGCAGCTCACCTTTGACAGAAATGGCAATCCCATCAAGACGGACGATCAGCAGTACACCTACGTCACGAAAAACTGGACGGAGGGCGGCGAAGAACCGGTCTGGGAGTTCAACAACCTGCCGAAGTACTACTTCACGGTGAATGAGAACGGCGAAGCGCAGAAGAAGCCGTACTACTATTACATCGTAGAGGGGTACGAAACGATTAATGGTGCGCTAAACCCGTATCTGTATCAGGTGAGCTACACAGGCGACGCTACGCTTGTCAAGAAAACAACCGGTGCGGTGAACCAGCCTGCGGACGGCGGAACGGCGAACATCCACGCGAAGAACCTGCCGGGGTATGAAGTGGGAAATCTCAACCTCAATTTGACGAAAGAATGGGTCAATGTCAACGAGAAGCCGGAAAAGGTTACGCTCAACTTGACTGAGACAACGCATTCATGGGATAAAACAAAAGGGTGGATAACTTATGCCCCCAATTCGGATACCGTTGAAATAATGCCGGATGCGAATGGAAACTGGACGACAACGCAACCGCTGCAAGCGTACTATGTTGAGTATAATCCGGACGGTTCTATTTACACGGCGCATGTTTACACCTATGAGCTGACGGAAGACCCTGTGAGCGGTACGCTCCCCAGTTACACCTTCTCGGCGAACTGGCCGAAAGAAGTGGGCGACGTCCTTGAACTCAATTCGGCTGGCGAGCCAATCAAGGCAAAGGATGCGTTCAAAGCCTCTTCGTCACAAATGGAAGGAAGCTTCTTAGTCACCATCGCGGACGCAAGCGCGACCATCACCAACGTGCAGACCGGCAAGCTCAACATTGTGAAGCAGTGGGCGGAAGAAGTGGAGTACGACGGCGCACAGAACCCGCTGGACATCAAGCAGGTGTCGATTTCGCTCTTACGCAACGTCTGGGGCGAAAACTGGACGGATTCGGACGGCGTGGTGCACTACAACTGGTGCCACGACCCGTTCCAGCAGAATTACGTCCTGTCGGCGGAAAACGGCTGGAAGCTGACCATCGACAACCTGCCGTTGTACGACACGACCCTCAATCCCGACGGCAGCCTGCGCAAGTACCGCTATTACATCTTCGAAAACACGAGCGTCGGCAACGACACGCTGGACCGCTACACGCCGGTGATGACGGCGGATGAAAGCGAACTCGTCGGCTCGATTCTCTACATCACCTTCAAGGATACGACGGAAAACAACGTGACCATCACCAACGTGCCCAAGAGCATCAGCATTGTCAAGCAATGGGCGGACGCGGACACGTTCGGCGAAGAGGGCATGATGCAGGACATCTACCTTGAAGTCATGATGAAGTATCAGGAAGTCTACTCCACGCAGTGGAAAACGGAAAACCTGCTGGAAAAGAGCTATTTCAGCCTGAAGAACGTTATCTGCACGCCGAGTTCGCTCACGGCGGAGCTGGTGCAGATTAACGGCGCGCCCTACCTGCATGTGTCGGGGCTGGCGAAGGCGGATGAACCGTGGCGCGTGACCATCCGGAATCTGCCGGGCTACAACAGTGCGTCCTTCATCATCCGCGAAGTGGAGCTGGCGGGCTACCTGAACAACCTGCCGGACGGCAAGCTGGAGCTGGGCTTCAACGAAATCGGCACAATTACCAACACGCCGACGAAGCTGAAAATCACCAAGCAGTTCAAGCAGGCGTATTTCCCCGTAGGCAGCGGAAGCGAACTGCCGCTGAATGTCCGCAATACCGTCGTGTACCTGCAAATCTGGCGCGAAAAGCGTGACAGCGCTGCTCTTCCCCAACACGAACGCTACACGCCCTTGCTGGGCGCGCTGGAAGCGAACATGGACGCGACGATCTTGCCGGACGGCACCGTGAAGCTGACGGTCGGCACGGACACGCCGACGGACGCCGCAACGCTGACGCTGACACGCCTGCCGCGCTACTGGTTCGACAAGGATACAGGCGCAAGCGGCGAATGGTACTACTACGTCAAGGAAGTGGACGCGGAAGGCAACGAAGTCCATTCGGCTTCTGACCCGACGAACGGCGAACGGCCGGAAATCAACCTGAACGTCAAGACACTCACCGTCACCAACACCCTGACCGACGTCAGCGCCCGCAAGGTCTGGACGTCGCTGGACAATCAGTTCACGCTGAATCCCGCGAACCTCCCGGACATCACGCTGACGCTCAAGCAGACCACCGCGGAAGCGGCGGCGGACGGCGACAAGATCATCGCGACCGTTACCCTTGGCTGGGACGCGGAAGCGGGGAAGGTCGTCACGAAGAATCTGGATGGCTGGCAGTTTGGCGAAGTGGTTGAATACACCGCGCCGGAAGGCAGCAAGAACATCTGGTGGGGCTACAAGTGGTACAATCTCCCGGCGTATGACGCGGGTGGCAACATCTACCGCTACTACGCCAAAGAGCAGACCCCGGTGGGCAGCGGCTGGCAGCTGGTGACGGACGACCCGAACGCCACGAACACCGCGCCGATTCCCGCGAACAGCGAAAATCGCGTCTTCCAGATTACGAACACACCCATTACCTACACGCTGCCCGAGACGGGCGGCATCGGCACACTGCCGTACACGCTGGGCGGTCTGCTGCTGATGGCAGCGGCGGCATTGCTGCTGGGGCAGGAAATCAAACGCCGGAGGGAAGGCTGCTGAGCAGTCGGCAGCCCCCTTCCGGGGGATTCTCAATCCGTATACGCGGGCGAAAGCCCTTGTATAAACATGGGGAAAAAAACGACGGGAGGAGGAATGAAAAAAGCATAGCAGCTATACGTCAGGAGACCTCCCGACGTAGGCAACCCCGGTAATCCCCGAAAAACGTTTCCCAATGAATGAAAAACGACAACGAAAAGGAGAAAAACCATGAAAAAGTTTTGGGCAATTCTGCTGGCCATGATGCTCGTGCTGAGCATGGTCACTGTCGCAGGCGCAACGGAAGTGGAAAATCCGTCTACGGGCGCGGAAGGCGATACGCCGACTGCTACCGGCTTTACGATTCAGGTAAATCCGAAGGACGATGTGACACACGAATACGAAGTGTACCAGATTTTCACTGCTGATGTTGAGACAAATGCAGGTGAAAAAGTGCTGACGAGCGTCAAGTGGGGCACAAACGCCAAGAACGACACTGCTGCGGTCAGGACTGGTGATCCTGTGCCGGACGCTGTTCTGGAGGCTCTGAAAACTGTTTCGGGCACGAATCAGGAAAAGCTGGCTGAAATCACGAAGTATTGGTATGCTGACTCCACTCCGGTTGATAAGTTCTCTTCCACCAAAGCAGCCCCCGGCAAGAGCAAGAAACTGACCCCTGGCTATTACCTTGTGCGGGACAATCAGGCAAAGCTGGAAGGCAAGGACGGCGCTGCCACGCTGCTGATTGTAAAGGTGCTGGATCAGGACATCGTTGCGACTGCAAAGTCTGAAAAGCCCTCTGTGGACAAGCAGGTACAGGACGAAGTTGCTGATGCCGAAAAGAACGGCGGAGAAGTGAATCCGGAAGGCTGGGGCGAGAGTGCCGACCACGCGCTGTTTGAAAACTTCAAGTTCCGTCTGGTCGCGACTATTCCGGTCAATGCGGATTATAATGACTATCCGACGTACAAGCTGGTCTTCAACGACACCATGTCCAAGGGCATTACCTTTGTTCAGATTGATTCTGTGAAGGTGAACGGCATCGCACTGAAAGCTACCGATTATGTTTGCACTGCAACGCCTGGTCAGAAGGGCGCAGGCAAGGTTGGTGAAAATCAGGATAAGCCGTCTTGGACGCTCACAATCGAAGACCTGAAGAAGGTGATGAAAGAAAACACCAGCATCCTTGTTACGGACAAGATTACGGTTGAGGTTGTTTACACGGCGTATCTGAACGAAGAAGCGCAGGTCTTCAACGCGAGCGCAACCAGCACGGACAACAAGAACAGCGTCGATTTGGAATACTCCAACAACCCCAATGCTGATGGCATGGGCAAAACGCCGGAAGACCATGTGTGGCTCTTCACCTATGTTGTGAACAACACGAAGTATGCGAACACGGCTGAAGCAGGCAACGAACTGCCTGGCGCTGGCTTCACGCTTTATGACCAAAATGATCGTGTTGTTCCGCTGTGGAAGGATGCCGCTGGCAATTACATTGTCGCAGGCACCACGAAGCCGAATGATACCTATACGGATGTCGCAAACAATGAAATGATTACGGAAGCCAATGGTACGTTCAACATCATCGGTCTGGATCACGGCACGTACACGCTGAAGGAAACCACGGTTCCTGCTACCTATAATCCGCTGGATCCTGTCACCATCACGATTTCGGCAGACCACAAGGAAGCTGCTGGCGGTGCAAGTGCAGCTATGGAACTCACGGCGGCTTCTACGATGAACAACAAGCTCGTCAACAAGTCCGGTGCGACCCTGCCTGAGACCGGCGGCATCGGCACGACCATCTTCTACGTGCTGGGCGGCATGATGTTCGTGGGCGCGGCGCTCATCCTCATCGTTCGCCGCAAGGCCGAAGCGGACGAAATCTAATTTCTCTCCCGCAATTCGTTGAACATCCCCATGTTCTGATGAAACCCCGCCGGGCGGTGCGCGCAATGCCGCCGCCCGGCATTCCCAAGTGGAAATAATGGAGCATGTTTGCAGAAAGGAGGCGGCTCATGAAGCGCAATATGACAACCATTTTGCTGTTTGTGGTGCTGTTTGTGGGTCTGGCGCTCCTTCTGTACCCGTCCGTGTCGGATTTCTACAATTCCTTCCACCAGTCGCGTGCCGTAGCCACCTACAACACGGCGGTGGAGCAGGAGTCCAAGAAGGATTACGAGGCGGATTGGGCGGCGGCAAACGCTTATAACGAAAAACTCCGCGCACAGTCCACCGTTGATCGCTTGATCATGACCGACGAGGAGCGCGAGGAGTACGACGCGGTGATGAATGTCGGCGGTTCGGGCATCATCGGGGTGATTGAGATTCCGCAGATTGCCGTGACGCTGCCGCTGTATCACTCGACGAACGCCAACGTGCTTCAGGTCGCCGTCGGTCACATTGAGGGCACAAGCCTGCCGACTGGCGAACCGGGGACGCATTCCGCCTTCTCGGCGCATCGAGGGCTGCCCTCCGCCAAGCTCTTTACCAACCTTGACCAGCTCACCTACGGCGATACCTTCACCCTCCGCGTGCTGGACAAGGTGCTGACTTACGAAATCGACCAAATTCTCATTGTTGAGCCGCATGACGTCAGCGCACTGCAAATCTATGACGGCATGGATTTGTGCACGCTCGTCACCTGCACGCCCTACGGCATTAACTCGCACCGGCTGCTTGTCCGCGGACACCGGGTCGAAACGTCGCTTGCGCAGCTATCCGTGCGCATCTCCGCGGACGCACTCGTGATTGACCCCTACATCGTCGCGCCGATTGTCGCCGCGCCGATGCTGCTGATTCTCCTCATTCTCATGCTGGTAACAACCAGCCCGAAACACAAGAAGCGGAAAGGAGCTGAGCGGTCGTGATGAGCCGCAAACCCTCGCGCCTGCTGGCGCTTGTCCTGCTGACAGCATTGTGCTGCCTTCTGCTTGCGCCCTGCGCGCTTGCCTTTGAACGGGTGGATTTGACGCACCCCTTGACGTTTGCCATTCAGGCGGATGACAACGAGGATGATGCGCACCTGCCCGGCGTGACCTTCCAGCTGTATCAGGTGGCGGACATGGATGCGGACGCTCGGTTCGCCCTGCGCAGCCCGTACAGCACCCTGAATATCGACATTAACGCGCTGAAGAACGCGGCGGACTGGGCAGCCGCGTCCGAAGCGATGAAAGCCCTCACCGCGTCCGAAACGCCTGATTTCACCGGCACGACGGATGAAAATGGCAGAGTAACATTTACGGGTCTGAACCCCGGTCTGTACCTTGTTTCCGGCACGCCGGTTATCATCGGCGGCTGGGCGTACAGCTTCCAATCCTTCCTGACCTCTGTGCCGACGCGCAATGTGGACGACGAGTGGCAGTACGATGTCCTCTCCACCATCAAGCTTGAACGTTCACCCGCGCTGATTGACCTTGAGTGCGTCAAGGTGTGGGACGACGACAACCGCGGCACATATCGCCCTGTGCAGATTGAAATTCATCTGATGCAGGACGGTCAGCATATCGACACGGTGATTCTGAACAGCGAAAACAACTGGCACCATATCTTCAAGGATTTGCCGGCTGACCATGTGTACACCCTCAACGAGGTTCTGGGGGCTGATGTGTACTATGAGCCGGAATATTCCATCGAAAACGGCGTGTATGTGATTACCAACCGCCGCACGGTCACGCCGACCCCGACCGCCCCGATTCCCGAAACGGGGCAGCTGTGGTGGCCGGTGCCGATTCTGGCGGGTGCGGGCATGATTCTGTTTGTCATTGGCTGGATTCTGCACCGGAAATGGAGCCAAGAGCATGAAGAACCGTAAGGGCAATTTGCTGATGACGCTGGGGCTGGTGCTGATTTTGGCGGCACTGGCGCTGGTGGGCTACAACCAGTGGGATGCCAGCCGCGCGCAGCAGGAGTCGGATGATGCGCTGATGGCGCTGGAGCAGATTCGCATTCAGCGGCAGATGGAATCGCAGCAAACCGCTGCACCGCCCGTAGTCACCGCGACGATGATGCCGACGGACGCACCCGCGACGGATGCGCCGATAACCGACGCGCCGACGGCGGATGCCACTGCAGCGGATACCCCGGCAGCATCCACGCCCTCCGTAACTGACGCACTGACGACCGACATTCCGCGTGATGACGTAACCGCCACGAACACCCCTGCGACGGATGCGCCCGCAACGGCGAATCCTGCGACGAATCCGCCGAAACCGACAAACGTGCCGACGGCAGGAACTGCGACGAATCCACCGAAACCGACGAGCGCGCCGACGGCAGGGACTGCGACGAATCCGCCGAAACCGACGAGCGCGCCGACGGCGGGGACTGCAACGAACCCGCCGAAACCGACGAGCGTGCCGACGGCAGGGGATGCGACGAATCCGCCGAATCCGACAAACGCGCCGACAGCAGAAACTGCAACGAATCCGCCGAAGCCGACAAACGCGCCGACAGCAGGGACTGCGACGAATCCGCCGAAGCCGACGAGCGTGCCGACGGCAGGGACTGCGACGAATCCACCGAAGCCGACGAGCACGCCGGATGCCGCGCAGACATCAAATCCGACGAGCACGCCGGAAATCACCGAAACGCCCATGCCGACGGAATCCCCCGAACCGACGGAGACGCCTGAACCGACACCGTCCCCCGAACCCACGTCGACACCCACGCCCGCGCCGACGGGCAAGCTCTACGAGCGCGTGCCGGGAATCGAAATGCCGGGCGAGAAGGTCAATGGGCACGAGTATATCGGCACGCTGTCCATCCCGTCGCTGGGGCTGAAAGTACCGGTGCAGCGCAACTGGTCGTACGAGAACCTGAGCGTGTCGCCGTGCCGCTATTCCGGCAGCGCCTACGCGGACAACCTCGCTATTATTGCGCACACCTACCACTTTGGCAAGCTGAGCAGCTTGGCGCTGGACGCAACCGTTACCTTCACGGACATGGAGAATAACGTTTTCCGCTACGTTGTGCGGGAGAAAAACACGATTTCGCCCAACGATGCGAACGAAATTGCCCATTCCGGCTATGACCTGACGCTCGTGACCTGCACCCTCAGCGGCACAAAACGCGTGGCGGTGTACTGCGAGCGCGTGAAATAATCCAACAAAAGGACTGTCTGCAACGGGCAGCCCTTTTTTCGTGGAATCCGTGCAATCCGGCAGGAATTGACGGGGTGGAGCGCGAAATAAACAAGCACGGCGTAACTTTCGCCGCAGGAAAGGAAAGCAAACTTGAACTGGAAAATACACCTTTATCGTGCTATCCTCTGGCTGATTACGCTGTCCCTGCTGCTGCTGATGTTCGGTTTCTCGGCACAGGAAGGCGTGCAGTCCGGCAGCATCAGCGGTAAAATTGCCCGTCCAATTACGGATTCTCTGGCGCAACGGCAGGGACTGACGGGGCAGGCGTACTGGAAGCTGTATGCACAGGTGGATTTTGCCGTGCGGAAAACGGCGCATTTCTTGGAGTACACGCTCTTGGGAATGCTGCTGACGCTGCTGCTGGACAGCTACCGCGCCCGCTGGCACTGGCTGTCATGGGCGGGATGTACGCTCTATGCCGCGACGGATGAAATCCATCAGCTTTTCGTTGCCGGGCGTACGGGCAAGTGGCAGGATGTGCTGCTGGACTCATCAGGTGCGCTGGCGGGGCTGCTGCTGGCGATGTTCATGCTCTGGCTGATTCGGCGGCGCAGGGCGAAAAAGCAATCAACATAATAAATAGGAGGCAGATTATGCTGACAATCGAACAGCTTTACGACCTTAACCACACTTTGGCGGCGGATTACCTGCGGCAGTTTACCTATCCGTGGGAGGCGCTTGCGGGCA
>UMIO01014062.1_pt1 | contig 14239 bp, 6 predicted proteins | sample 1965821 | NCBI WGS metagenome assembly UMIO01 (sample SAMEA4836127, study PRJEB28245) | human gut metagenome | biome: gut microbiome; material: fecal sample | place: Denmark | collected 2008
CTCTTCCTCGACCTCCGGCAGACCAGTGCCGGCGGGGATGAGCTTACCGATGATGACGTTCTCCTTCAAGCCGGCCAGCGGGTCGACCTTGCCCTTGATGGCGGCTTCGGTCAGGACACGGGTGGTCTCCTGGAAGGAAGCAGCGGACAGGAAGGAGTCGGTGGCCAAGCTGGACTTGGTGATACCAAGCAGGACCTGGCTGGCCTGGACCAGCTTCAGATCGGTCTCGCCGGCATCGATGCGGGCCTGGATCTCCTCGTTCTTGATCATGACATCGCGGCGGTTCACGATGCTGCCCATGATAAAGTCGCTGGAGCCGGAATCCTCGATGCGGACCTTACGCATCATCTGGCGGACGATGACTTCGATATGCTTATCGTTGATGTCAACGCCCTGCAGACGGTAGACCTTCTGGACTTCGCTGATCAGGTAGTTCTGGGTGGCGATGGGACCCTGGACGGCCAGAATATCCTGGGGATAAGCGTGGCCTTCGGTCAGCAGAGCACCCTTGGCGACGACGTCGCCCTCCATGACCTTGAGGCGCTGACCGAACGGGATCAGGTAGCTCTTGGTGATGGGTGCGCCGTTCTCGTCCACGCCGTTGATCTCGGCATGGCGGGTCTTCTTGGTATCGTCGATGTGGACGGTACCGCCGATCTCGGACATGATAGCCATGGCCTTCGGGCGGCGGCTCTCGAACAGTTCCTCAACACGAGGAAGACCCTGCGTGATATCTTCGGCAGATGCGATACCGCCGGTATGGAAGGTACGCATGGTCAGCTGGGTACCGGGTTCGCCGATGGACTCGGCAGCAATGATACCGACAGACTCGCCGACCTTGACGCACTCGCCATTGGACATGTTGGAGCCGTAGCAGCGGGCGCAGACGCCGACGTGGGCACGGCAGGTCATGACGGAGCGGATCTCCAGCTCGGTGATACCGGCGTTGGCGATCTTCTCGGCGTCGAACATATCCATCATCTTGTCCTTGCTGACCAGGAGCTCACCGGTGGTGGGGTCCATAACGTCATGCAGGGCGTAGCGGCCGTTCAAGCGCTCCTTGAAGCTCTCGACAACGGAGTTACCTTCGCTGATCTCGCGGACCCAAATACCCTCGGTAGCGTGGCAGTCTTCCTCACGGATGATAACTTCCTGAGAGACATCGACCAGACGACGGGTCAGGTAGCCAGAGTCAGCGGTACGCAGAGCGGTATCAGCCAGACCCTTACGGGCACCTCGAGAAGAAATGAAGTATTCCAGGATATTCAGGCCTTCACGGTAGTTAGCACGAATGGGCATTTCCAGGGTCTTACCGGCCGTGTTAGCCAGCAGACCGCGCATGCCGGCCAGCTGCTTGATCTGGTCCATAGAACCACGAGCACCAGAGTCGGACATCATATAGATGGGGTTGCGCTGGTGGTGGGCCTTCAGGTTGTTGCTCAGAGCATCGGAGACTTCCTCGGTAGCAGCCTGCCAGATAGCAACGGTGCTGCGGTAGCGCTCCTCGTCCGAAATAAGACCGCGGTTGAAGTTCTTCATGACCTTCTCGATCTTCTTATCGGCGGCGGCCAGGATCGCGGGCTTCTCATCGGGGATGATGGCATCGGGAACGGCAACCGTGATAGCGGACAGCGTGGAGTACTTATAACCCTGTGCCTTGATCTGATCCAGCATCATGGCGCAGACTTTGGTGCCATGCTTGGTCAGGCAGCGGCTGATGATGTCAGGCAGACCTTTCTTGGTCAGCTTGTCGCTCTTACCGCCGGAAGCGATCTTCAGGGTACGGGGGTTCATCTCGTAGTCGAACTTGGTAGCCGGGTCGGTACGATCGACATAGCCCAAGTCCTGCGGGATGGGGTTGTTGAAGATGATCTGACCCATGGTGGTGTCGACCAGAGCGGTCTCTTCCACACCGTCGAAGGTCAGGGTGCGGCGCACCTTGATGGGTGCCTGCAGCGTGATCAGGCCGGAGGAGTAAGCCATCATAGCCTCGTTCTCATCGCGGAAGATCTTGCCGTGGCCCTTATCATCGGGGTTGACCAGGGTCAGGTAGTAGCTGCCCAGGATCATATCCTGCGTGGGCACGGTGACGGGCTCGCCGTCAGAGGGCTTCAGCAGGTTGCCGGAGGCCAGCATCAGCATCTTGGCTTCACGCTGAGCCTCGGTGGACAGCGGCAGATGGACAGCCATCTGGTCGCCGTCGAAGTCAGCGTTGAAGGGGGTGCAGACCAGGGGGTGCAGCTTGATCGCACGACCCTCGACCAGGACAGGCTCGAAAGCCTGGATGCCCAGACGGTGCAGCGTAGGTGCACGGTTCAGCAGGACGGGGTGACCCTTGATGACGGTCTCCAGAGAGTCCCAGACCTCAGGGCGGGCACGCTCGACCATCTTGCGGGCGGACTTGATGTTGTTGGCCTTCTCCTTCTCGACCAGGTCCTTCATGACGAAGGGCTTGAACAGCTCGAGGGCCATCTCCTTGGGCAGACCGCACTGATACATCTTCAGCTCGGGGCCGACGACGATAACGGAACGGCCGGAGTAGTCAACACGCTTGCCCAGCAGGTTCTGGCGGAAGCGGCCCTGCTTGCCTTTCAGCATATCGGACAGGGACTTCAGCGCACGGTTGTTGGCGCCGGTGACCGGGCGGCCGCGGCGGCCGTTATCGATTAGAGCATCGACAGCTTCCTGCAGCATACGCTTCTCGTTGCGCACGATGATGTCGGGTGCCCCCAGCTCCAGCAGGCGGCGCAGACGGTTGTTGCGGTTGATGACGCGGCGATACAGATCGTTCAGGTCGGAGGTGGCGAAACGGCCGCCATCCAGCTGCAGCAACGGGCGCAGATCCGGCGGGATCACGGGGATGACCGTCATGATCATCCACTCGGGGCGCTGGTTGCTCTCCAGGAAGCTCTCGACGCACTCGAGACGCTTCAGCAGGCGGACGCGCTTCTGGCCGTTGGCATGTTCCAGTTCCTCGCGCAGCTCGGCAGAGAGCTTCTCGAGGTCGATCTCAGCCAGCAGCTTCTGGATAGCTTCAGCACCCATGCCGGCTTCAAACGTATCCTCGTACTTTTCGCGCATCTCCTTGTACTCGCGCTCGGTCAGCAGCTGTTTTTTCTCCAGCGGGGTGAAACCGGGGTCGGTAACGATGTAGTTGGCGAAGTAGAGGACTTTATCCAGCTGACGGGGGCTGATGTCCAGCATCAGGCCGATACGGCTGGGGATACCCTTGAAATACCAGATGTGCGAAACGGGTGCAGCCAGCTCGATGTGGCCCATGCGCTCACGGCGGACCTTGGCGCGGGTGACTTCAACACCGCACTTATCGCAGATCTTACCCTTGTAGCGGATGCGCTTGTACTTACCGCAGTGGCACTCCCAGTCCTTAGTAGGTCCAAAAATGCGCTCGCAGTACAGGCCGTCGCGCTCCGGCTTCAGGGTACGGTAGTTGATGGTTTCGGGCTTGGTGACCTCACCATAGCTCCAGGCACGGATCTGGTCCGGGGAGGCAAGGCCGATCTTAATAGAATCGAATTCTTTATTTTCCATTCAGCGAACCCTCTCAAATTCAATATGACACACGATTCAGCGATCAATCGTCGAAGGAATCAGACTCGATCGCGGCGAGATCCTCAGCGCTGGGGCCGGCATCCTCGTCCAGATCATCATCAAAGCCTTCATCGGCATCCTTGACGCTGTACTCATCCTGTAGCTCGCTTTCGACCATGACATTATCGCCCAGGTCGTAATCGCTGTTTTCAAAGCTGCTGTCATCGTCGTCAAATTCCTGACGCATGTCAACGGCGTTGCCTTCCTTATCCTGCACAACGATATCCAGGCCAAGGCTCTGCAGCTCTTTGAGCATAACGCGGAAGCTCTCGGGGATGCCGGGACGCGGGATGGGATCGCCCTTGACGATGGCCTCGTAGGTCTTGACACGGCCCACGACATCGTCGGATTTGATGGTCAGGATCTCCTGCAGGGTGTAAGCGGCGCCGTAAGCTTCCAGCGCCCAGACTTCCATCTCGCCGAAGCGCTGGCCGCCGAACTGGGCCTTGCCGCCCAGAGGCTGCTGGGTGACCATGGAGTACGGGCCGGTGGAACGGGCATGGATCTTATCGTCGACCAGGTGATGCAGCTTGAGGTAGTACATATAGCCGACCGTGACCTTGCTGGGGAACTGCTCGCCGGTACGGCCATCGTAAACAGTGGTCTTGCCGTCGTCGGTCAGATCGATCTTGGAGAAGTCAATGATGTGGCCGTTCTCGCCCATCAGGCGGGGCAGCTTGGTCGGATACTCGGGGGCGTTCTCGCCGTGCCACTTCTCACGGGCCTCGGCGAAGCAGTCACGCAGGTCGGCTTCGTGGGCGCCGTCGAAGACGGGGGTCTGGACCTTCCAGCCCAGAGCCTTGGCAACGTAGCCCAGGTTGACTTCCAGCACCTGACCGATGTTCATACGGGAAGGAACGCCCAGGGGGTTCAGCACGATGTCCAACGGGGTGCCGTCGGGCAGGAAGGGCATGTCCTCCTGCGGCAGGATGCGGGAAACGACACCCTTGTTGCCATGACGGCCAGCCATCTTATCGCCAACGCTGATCTTACGCTTCTGGGCGATGTAGCAGCGCACGCACATACGCACGCCGGGCTGCAGCTCGTCGCTGTTCTCGGGGGTAAAGACCTTAACGTCGACCACGATACCGTAAGCACCGTGGGGCACGCGCAGAGAAGTATCGCGGACTTCGCGGGCCTTCTCACCGAAGATGGCGCGCAGCAGGCGCTCCTCGGCGGTCAGCTCGGTCTCGCCCTTCGGGGTGACCTTGCCGACCAGGATGTCGCCGGTCTTGACCTCGGCACCGATGCGGATGATGCCGCGGTCGTCCAGGTCTTTCAGGGCGTCGTCGCCGACGTTGGGGATGTCACGAGTGATCTCCTCGGGTCCCAGCTTGGTGTCGCGGGCTTCGGTCTCGTACTCCTCGATGTGGATGGAGGTGTAGACGTCCTCGCGGACCAGCTTCTCGTTCAGCAGAACGGCGTCCTCGTAGTTGTAGCCTTCCCAGGTCATGAAGCCGATCAGGGCATTCTTGCCCAGGCTGATCTCGCCGTTCTTGGTGGCGGGACCGTCAGCCAGCACGTCGCCTGCCTTGACGACATCGCCAACATTGACGATGGGGCGCTGGTTGTTGCAGTTGCCCTGGTTGGAGCGCATGAACTTGATCAGCTCATAGGTGTCGGCAGAACCGTCCGGGCAGCGCACGACGATCTTCTCGGCGTCGACAAACTCAACGGTGCCTTCGCGGGCAGCCAGGATGCAGACGCCGGAGTCGGTAGCAGCCTTGTACTCCATACCGGTAGCAACGATGGGCTGCTGGGTGACCATCAGAGGCACGGCCTGACGCTGCATGTTAGAGCCCATCAGGGCACGGTTACAGTCGTCGTTCTCCAGGAACGGGATGCAGGCCGTAGCGACGGAAACCATCATACGGGGAGAAACGTCCATAAAGTCGACCTGAGAAGCGTCGAACTCCTGGATGTCGTTGCGGTGACGGCCGGAAACGCGGGGACGGACGAAGTGGTTGTTCTCGTCCAGCGGCTCGTTGGCCTGGGCAACGATATATTCGTCCTCGACGTCGGCGGTCATGTAGACGACCTCGTCGGTGACGGTTCCGGTAGCCTTATCGACCTTGCGGTACGGGGCCTCGACAAAGCCGTACTTGTTGATCTTGGCGTAGGTAGCCAGGTAGGAGATCAGACCGATGTTGGGACCTTCAGGGGTCTCGATCGGGCACAGACGGCCGTAGTGGGTGTAATGAACGTCACGGACCTCGAAACCTGCGCGGTCACGGGACAGACCACCGGGGCCCAGGGCAGACAGACGACGCTTGTGGGTCAGCTCGGCCAGGGGGTTGTTCTGGTCCATGAACTGAGACAACGGGCTGGAGCCGATGAACTCTTTGATAGCGGCCACGACGGGGCGGATGTTGACCAGGCTCTGCGGGGTGATCTCGCCGTTCTCCTGGTTCTGCAGGGTCATACGCTCACGGATGACGCGCTCCATGCGGGAGAAGCCGATGCGGAACTGGTTCTGCAGCAACTCGCCGACGCTGCGAACACGACGGTTGCCCAGATGGTCGATCTCGTCGGTCACGCCGATACCGTGGTCAAGGCCCAGCAGGTAGTTGATGGAAGCGAAGATGTCATCGACGGTGACGGTGCGGCTGATCAGAACATCGTGATTCTGGCGCAGCAGCTCCTTCTGCTCCTCGGGGTCAGAGGTGGCCTCAAGGATCTTGCGGATCTCGGCGAAGTTGGCGCGCTCGTTGATGCCGGCCTCAGCATCGACATCGAAGCTGAAGAAGGGCTGGGCGTCCACGCAGCCGTTGGAGATGACGATGACGGGGTAAGCCTCCTGGCCCTTTCTCTCCACCAGAACGGTGACGCGGGTAACACCGGCGGCATCGATCTCGTTGGCCTTGGCCAGGTTGATCTTCTCGCCCTTGGCGGCCAGCAGTTCGCCGGTCAGGGGAGCGATGATGTCCTCGGCGGCCTTGTAACCGGCAATGCGGCGGGCCAGCGCGAGCTTGTTGTTCATCTTATAACGGCCGAAACGAGCCAGGTCGTAGCGGCGCGGGTCGAAGAACAGGGCGTCCAGATGGGCGCGGGAGCTTTCGACCGTCGGGGGCTCGCCGGGGCGCAGCTTGCGGTAGACTTCCAGCAGGCCTTCCTCGGTATTATGGGTGATGTCCTTTTCGAGAGAAGCGTTGATCTTTGGCTCGGAATCGCCGAAGAACTGCTTGATCTGCTCATCGGTGGACAGGCCCAGGGCACGGATCAGGGTCGTGACAGGCAGCTTGCGGTTCTTATCGATGCGGACATAGAAAACATCCTGGGAGTCGGTCTCGTACTCCAGCCAGGCACCGCGGTTGGGGTTCATGGTGGCGGTGAACAGGTCCTTGCCGGTACGGTCCTTGCTGGAGCCGTAGAACACGCCGGGAGAACGAACCAACTGGGAAACGATTGCACGCTCGGCACCATTGGAGATAAAGGTGCCGGAATCGGTCATGAGCGGGAAGTCGCCCATGAAGATCTCCTGCTCCTTGACCTCGCCGGTCTGCTTATTGAACAGACGGGCAGTGACGTACAGGGGCGCTGCATACGTAGCGTCCCGTTCCTTACATTCTTTAATGGTGTACTTGGGGTTTTTGTCCAGGCGGTAGTCCACAAACTCCAGCACGAGATTGCCGGTATAGTCCTCGATAGCGGCAATATCGTGGAAGACTTCGTGCAGACCTTCCTCCAGGAACCAGTTGTAAGAGTTTTTCTGGATCTCGATCAGATTGGGCATGCCAATCACTTCGTTGATGCGGGAAAAGCTCATGCGGGTCGTTCTGCCGTTTTGTACGGGCTTGACCTTTACCATAAAACGCGACCACTCCTATTCCGTAGATTGACAAAGTCGGTAAAAGCTGACCCAAAGGAGCTGTGCGAAAGCGATGTATATTCGTCGTTTTTCACAAACTTTTGAATTTTGTCGTTTTTGCAAAATCCCTTTAGGGCGCTCTATTCCATTTTTGTGATACTGTTTCAGTATACATGGTAAAAGGCTTGCTGTCAAGGCTTTTTCGGCTTTTTTGCGAAGTTTTTCTTGGTCGTCGAACGCCTGGGCGAGTGTAACAAAATTTCGGCATATTGACGATTTTGCACTGTTTTGCAGGGGTTGACAAATCCGTAACGGGTGCTATATTCCCCGCTTTTGGGCAGTTTTCACAAGGATGTGGACACCTTTTTGCGCAGGATTGCTCTTGACAATCGCGCTCTGAAAGAAAAGCGCCCCCTCAAAAGAGGAGGCGCAAGATGTTGTGTTGGATAGAGCACGGGGAGCCTGTCCCCTGTTTTACATAGCAATGATCCCAAACGCATTGGCCACGGAACTGGCCAGAATGATCGCCGCGAACACCGGGCAGAGCCAGCGGATCATAAAGTTGAAGACCTTCTTCCGGCGGAAGCTCCCGCCCTCGAGGGTGACCTCGTGTTCGATGCGCTCAACGCCTACCACGCGGGACACCAGCAGGCAGGTAGCGATGGCCGCGATCGGCATCATCACCGAGTTGGTAAGGAAGTCGAAGAAATCGAGGAACTGCATGCCCAGCACCGTCACCCCGGCCAGCGGGCCGTAGCCCAGGCTGGACAGCGTGCCCAGCCCTACCATGATAACACCCACCAGCACTGTGGCCTTGCGGCGGCTCCAGCCCAGCTCATCCTGGAAGGTGGAGACCGCGCTTTCGGTCAGCGCGATGGAGCTGGTGACCGCTGCAAACAGCACCAGCACAAAGAACAGCACGCCCACCGCGCTGCCCAGGCCCATGCTGGCAAAAACTTTGGGGAGCGTAATGAACATCAACGCGGGCCCCGCCTGCAGGTTGTCCGGGTCGCCATCGGAGAAGGCAAACACTGCCGGAATGATCATCAGGCCCGCCATGACGGCGATGATCGTGTCGAACACCTCGACGTTCTGGGTCGCGTTCTCGATGGAGACATCCTTTTTCATATAGGAACCGAAAGTGACCAGGATGCCCATGGCGATGGACAGCGAGTAGAACATCTGCCCCATCGCCGTGACCACCGTCATCCAGCTGAAGTTGGCGGGGTTCGGCACCAGGAAATACTTGACGCCCGCCAGCGCTCCCGGCCGCGTGACCGAGTAGGCAGTGATAATGACCGACAGCACCACCAGCACCGGCATCATTACTTTGGAGACACGCTCGACGCCGTTGCGCACACCCGCAAAGATGATGCCCAGCGTGAACAGCGCAAAGGCCAGGAAGCAGATCTCTGTTACCGCACCGTTGGAAATGAAATCCGAGAAGAAGCCGTCCGCCGCCAGCGCCTGGCTTTGGCCGACGAGATACCCTACCAGATACCGGATGACCCAGCCGCCGATGACCGAGTAATACGGTACGATCAGCACCGGGATGATGGCGTTGATCCAGCCGCCGAAGCCTAAGAACCCGCCGCGCTTGCCCGGCTTGGCAAAGCTGGCGTAAGCGCCCACCGGGCTTTTGCCGGTCATGCGGCCCAGGGCCGTTTCGGCCATGATCATCGTGTAGCCAAAGGTAAGCGCCAGCACGATATAAATCAAAAGGAAGATTCCGCCGCCATATTTGGCCGCGAGGTACGGGAACCGCCAGATATTGCCCAGTCCCACCGACGCCCCGGCTGCCGAGAGCACAAAGCCCAGCCTGCCGGAAAAGCTGCTTCTTTTTTCGTTTTCCATTTTTCCTACGTCCCTCCGGGTTGTTTCTCACATGACTACAAGTGTAGCACAAATGAAATGGAACTTCAAGATGAATTTTTTTCACGTCCCATCCCCTATTTTCCGCCTTGACCCTTACGCTGCGTCATAGTGTATGCTATACTTTACCGCAAGGGAAAGTGAGGTGTCCCCCCATGATGACCGTAAACGAAGTCAGCCGCCTGACCGGCGTGAGTATACGCGCGCTGCACTATTACGACCAGATCGGCCTGCTGCCCGCCGCCGGGCATACCGACAGCGGCTACCGCCTGTATGACGATACAGCGCTGGAACGTTTGCAGCAAATCCTGTTGTTCCGGGAATTGGAATTTTCGCTGAAAGACATTCAGCGGATCCTATCTAATTCCGCCTTCGACCGAGAAAAGGCGCTGGAGCAGCAGATCGAACTGCTGAAGCTGAAGCGACAGCATATCGAGGATCTCATCGCCCTTGCGGAAAAGACACAAACCACAGGAGGAACCATTATGGATTTTACCGCATTTGATACACAGAAGATCAAGGACTACGCCGCCCTGGCCAAGCAGCAGTGGGGCGCCACGCCGGAGTACAAAGAGTTTGAGCAAAAAACCGCCCTCAAGACGGAAAAAGAGGTTTCCGCTATGGGCGGCCAGCTGATGGAAATCATTGCAGCTTTCGGTAAGATGCAAAGCATGGACCCTGCCGCCCCCGCCGTGCAGGCCCAGGTGAAGAAGCTGCAAGATTTTATCAGCGAGCATTACTACACCTGCTCCAAAACCATTTTGGGCCAGCTCGGCCAGCTATACACCGCAGGCGGCGCATTTACCCAAAACATCAACGCCGCAGGCGGCCCCGGTACTGCCGAGTTTGCCAGCAAGGCGATCGAGGTGTATTGCCGGACGGCAAAATAAGGCTGTCCAAGTCACGCAATAGCAATATGCACAAGAATACGTTCATTTTTTTGTGCGAGTTCGCCGATTGACTTTTTTTGGGGGACATCGTAGAATATGAATGAAAAATGAACATACGTTAACGGATTGTTACTCTTCGGGAGGCATGACCATTGACAGATGCAGAAAATGCACCTGTGTGGTTGTGTCTTATTTTTTTGCCCGCATGTTCATTTTACCCCGTATAAGGAAGGTGAGCCCATGAAAGTCATCAAAAAGATCAACAATAACGTGGCGCTGTGCCTGGACGGCAACCAGCGTGAGCTCATCGCCTTTGGCAAGGGCATCGGCTTCAAGCCCATCCCATACGAGCTGACGGACCTCTCGGTCATTGAGCGCACCTACTACGGCATCAGCCCCGAATACCTGGGCCTGCTGAAAGAGATCCCCAAGGAGATCTTCGATGTCTCGGGTATGCTCGTTGATCTGGCCGCCAACAGCATCGATGCCGATTTCAACCGCAACCTGGTCATCACCCTGGCGGACCACATCAACTTTGCCATCGACCGCTACAAGAAAAACATCCACATCAAGCCGCCCTACGTCGGCAACCTGGCTTACCTGCACGAAGCAGAGTACAAGGTTGCCACCCAGGCTGTGGCGTGCATCAACCAGCGCTTCGGTGTGCGCCTGCCCAAAGAAGAAGCCGCCGCCATTGCGCTGCATCTCATCAACGCCGAGAACTCCGTGGCCCCGAAGGCCGATTTCCTCGACGCCAGCACGATGATCAGCGATGTCATCGGCCTGATCGAAAAGCGGGAGAACATCACCATTGACCGTTCTGGCTTCAACGCCAGCCGCTTTATCACCCACATGGAATACCTGCTGGCCCGCATCCGCAACAACGAGACACTGGAAAACAACAACGACAAACTCTTCAACAATCTGAAACAGGAGTATAGAGAGACTTACCTGTGTGCGGAGGATGTCCGCACCTACCTGCAGCAAAAGACCGGCAAGAACCTGGGAAGCGAGGAAATGTCCTATCTCATGCTTCATATCGAACGGTTCTGCTCCCGCGAGCAGGCTTAACCTCGCATGTAATAAAGGGAAGCGCGCACCCTTTGTACAGATATACCAAACACACTGAAAATCAAGAAAGAGGAACCAATAATGGCACAGAAATATCAGGAGCTTTCTGACAAGATCGTTGGTCTTGTCGGCGGCAAAGCCAATGTCCAGTTCTTTACCCACTGCGTGACCCGCCTGCGTTTTAACGTGAAGGACGAGTCCGCCGTCAAAAAAGACGAAATCGAAAAACTGCCCGGTGTTCTCGGCTCCCAGTGGCAGAACGGCCAGTACCAGATCATCATCGGCCAGGCTGTCAACGATGCCTACCGCCTGATTTGCGAGAAGAACGGCTTCGCCGTGGAGAAATCCGTGGACGAGAAGCTGGACGATGAAAAGCCCGCCCAGAAGAAGGGGGTCAAGGCTGTCATCGACAAAATCTTCGACGGCATCTCCGGCTCGCTGACCCCGCTTATCCCCGCTCTGATTGGCTGCGGCATGATCAAGGTCATCCTAATCCTGATGGACATGGCCGGCGTGCCCGCCGACAGCGGCACATACCAGCTGCTCACCTTTGCCGGTGACGCTGGCTTCTACTTCCTGCCCATCATGATCGGCGCATTCGCCGCCAAGAAGTTTGGTGCCAACCCCGCCTTGGGCATGGTCATCGGCGGCCTGCTGATCTACCCGTCCTTTGCCAGCGGCGTCAGCGATGGCACCGCCTTCAACTTCCTGGGCATCCCCGTGTACGGCGTGAGCTACTCCAGCACCATCTTCCCCATCATCCTGTGCTGCGCCGTCATGGCCCCCATCGAGAAGTTCTTTGCCAAGCACTCCCCTGACATCCTGCGTTCCGTGCTGGAGCCGCTGCTGACCATCATCGTCATGATCCCCTTGGCCTACTGCGTCCTCGGCCCCATCGGTTCTTTCCTGGGCACCTACCTGAGCACCTTCGTCCTGTGGCTGTACAACACCCTGGGCTTCATCGGTGTGGCCGCCTTTGCCGCTGTGATGCCGTTCGTTATCATGACCGGTATGCACGGTGCCTTTGTTCCCTACCTGATGCAGATGCTGACCGTTGACCCCCTGTACGAGCCCATCTTCTTCCCCGCACTGATCATCTCCAACATCGATCAGGGCATTGCTGCACTGGCTGTCGCTCTCAAAACCAAAGACACCAACCTGAAGTCCACCGGCTTCTCCACCGCTGTCACCGCTGTTGTGGCCGGTGTTACCGAGCCTGCCATGTACGCCATCAACCTGAAGTACAAGACCCCCATGTACGGCGCCATGATCGGTTCTGCCATCGGCGGTTGCGTGGCAGGTCTGCTCAAGACCGCTATCTATGCCTTTGCGGGTGCTTCCTCTGTCATCGCCCTGCCGCTGTTCGTCAGCGCTGACAAGCCCAACAACCTGCTGTTCATGGTCATCTCCGTGCTGGTGGGCGCTGTGGCCACCTTCGCAGCCACCTGGGTCCTGTACAAGCCCGAAGCTGCCAACAAGTAATTTTCTCCCGAAAGGATGCTTTTTATGCCGTTTTGCAAAGACTTTCTCTGGGGCGGTGCCACCGCCGCCAACCAGATCGAGGGCGGCTGGCAGGAGGACGGAAAGGGCCCCAGCGAGGCGGATATGCTTTCTGCCGGGACGCATACCTTTCCCCGTCAGATCACACATGACACCGAGCCGGGCCTGACCTACCCCAACCGCACCGCCAGCGACTTTTACCACCATTATAAAGAGGACATCGCCCTGATGGGCGAGATGGGCTTTAAAGCCTACCGCATGTCCATCGCGTGGAGCCGCATCTTCCCCACCGGCGAGGAGACCGAGCCGAACCCGGCCGGCCTGCAGTTCTACGATGACGTCTTTGACGAGCTGAAAGCCCACGGCATTGAGCCGATCGTGACCCTGTCCCACTACGAGATGCCGCTGCACCTGGTCAACAAGTACAACGGCTGGGCCTCCCGCGAGGTGATCGCGCTGTTTGAGCGTTACGCCCGTACGGTGATTGCCCACTTCAAGGGCAAGGTGCGGTACTACCTGACCTTCAACGAGATCAACTGCGGCACCCTGCCCCTGGGCAACTACATGTCCCTGGGCATCCGCAACGAGGGCACGCGGGATTTCCTGCATCAGGTGGATGATGTGCAGGTGCGGTATCAGGCGCTGCATCACCAGCTTGTGGCCAGCGCCCGCACCGTGCTGGCCGGGCATGAGCTGGATCCAGAGGCGAAGATCGGCAACATGATCGCCATGATGCCCGTCTACCCCTTGACCTGCAACCCCAAGGACATGCTGGAATTCCAGCAGAACTGGCGGCAGTTCAACTGGTACTGTGCCGATGTGCAGTGCCGCGGTGCCTACCCCTACTACGCCCAGAGCTTCTGGGAGAAAAACGGCATCCATCTGGAGATCACCAATGAGGACCGCGAGACCCTGCGCCGCGGCACGGTGGATTTCTTCTCCCTCTCCTACTATCAGACCAACTGCGTGACGGTCGACCCCAATGCGGCTCAGGCCTCCGGCAACCTGCTGGGCGGCGCGAAGAACCCGTACCTGGAGTCCAGCCAGTGGGGCTGGCAGGTCGACCCGGACGGCCTGCGCTACACCCTCAACGAGATCGGGAGCCGGTATGATCTGCCCATCATCATCGTGGAGAACGGCCTGGGTGCCCGGGACGCGCTGGAAGCTGACGGCAGCATCCACGACCCCTACCGCATCGACTACCTGCAGCGGCACATCCGTGCCATGAAGCAGGCTGTCGAGGAGGACGGCGTGGACCTGTTCGGCTACACCATGTGGGGCTGCATCGACCTGGTCTCCGCCTCCACAGGCGAGATGGCCAAGCGCTACGGCTTCATCTACGTCGATTGTGACGACCAGGGCCACGGCAGCTTCAAGCGGTATAAAAAAGACAGCTTCGATTGGTACCGTAAAGTGATCGAGACCAACGGCGAGGAACTGTAAGTTCCAAAACATCTACACAAAAGAGCCGCTCCCTTCCAATGGAAGG
>UMIO01009000.1_pt1 | contig 14033 bp, 10 predicted proteins | sample 1965821 | NCBI WGS metagenome assembly UMIO01 (sample SAMEA4836127, study PRJEB28245) | human gut metagenome | biome: gut microbiome; material: fecal sample | place: Denmark | collected 2008
CCCCGCCCGTCGACCGCATCCGCGGCGAATACCTCGTGGGCCTTCTGCTGAAAATCGAGAGCGGCGCCTCTTCGGCCCGCGCCCGCGAACTGCTCGCGGCCGAGCTGAAAACCTTTGCCGGAAACCCGGCGTTCAAGTCGATCACCGTCGTCGTCAATGTCGATCCTCAATGACCTCGTCCGCGATGTCGCGTCGCTGCTGTTCCCGCCCCGCTGCGCCGTCTGCGGGGAGCCGCTTACGCGCGGCGAACGCACGGTCTGCACCTTGTGCCGCGCCACGGCGCCGCTGACGGGCTACTGGCGCGAGGCCGACAACCCCGTGGTGCGCCGATGCTGGGGCATGGTCCCCGTCTGTCAGGCTTCGGGCTTTCTGTTCTTCGTCCGCGCGAGCGGCTGGCGGTGGCTGATCCACGGCTTCAAGTACCGCGGGGCGTGGCGCACGGCCCGGGAGATGGGCGCGTGGTACGGGCGGTATCTGCGTGAAAGCGGACTCTACGACGACGTGGAGGTGGTCGTTCCGCTGCCGCTGCACCCCTTTAAGCGTTGCCGGAGGGGGTATAACCAGTCGGAATACATCGCCGAGGGGATCGCCGCGCAGTTGGGCGTGGAGGTCGACCGCCGCAGCGTCAGCCGGGTGCGCAACACCGCCAGCCAGGCCCTCAAGCCCCGCCGCGAGCGGGCCGGCAACGTCGAAGACGCCTTTGCGGTGTGCCGTCCCGAACGGCTCGCCGGGCGGCACGTCCTGCTGGTCGACGACGTGATGACCACCGGCTCGACGCTGCTTTCGTGCGCCTCGGCGATCCTGCGCGATGCGCCCGGCTGCCGCATCAGCATCGCCGCCCTCGCCGTCTCGCAGCGCGAACTGGGCGTGAAGGAGTAGGCGGCGATTCGAAAACTTATCAACAGGACGTTATTCCGGCCGCAGGCCGTGAACCCCTTCCGCGAAAGGGGTTTGGGGCAGGACAGGCCCCGAAACGCGGCGGCCCGCCGGGGACCGGCATCCGGTCCGTTCCGGCATTCGGTGGCGGAAGCTGTGTTATAAACATAGTTTTCGACAAACCGGGGTTCCGCCCGGTTTTGATTTCTCCCCGCTTATGCTTACTTTTGACCTTTGAAAGAATCCGATTATCCATGGCGAAAGATTTTACACCCTCCTCCCGCAACCGGGAGGCGTTCGAGGCGATGACCGATACCGTCGGCAACGTACCCCCGCAGGCGGTCGAGCTGGAGGAGGCCGTGCTCGGTGCGCTGATGCTCGAAAAGGACTGCATCATCACCGTGCAGGAGTTCGTCTCCCCCGAGGCGTTCTACACCGAGGAACACCGCCTGATCTACAAGGCGATCAACGAACTGTCGATGGAGCTGAAACCCATCGACCTCTATACCGTGACCGAGCGGCTCAAGGCCAAGAAGGAGCTGAAGAAGGTGGGCGGCGCTTCGTACCTCGCGCAGCTGACCCAGAAGGTCGGTTCGGCGGCCAACGTCGAGTTTCACGCCAAGATCATCGCCCAGAAATACGTGCAGCGCGAGCTGATCCGCTCGGCGACCGAGATTCAGAAACGCTCCTACGACGAGTCGACCGACGTCACGGAGCTGATCGGTTACGCCGAAGGCGAGATCTTCAAGGTCGCCGAGGGGCACGTCAAACGTTCGGTGCAGTCGTCCAAGGACATCCTGGCCCGGGCGCTGATGCAGATCGAGGAGGCGTCGAAGAACACCAGCGCCTTCAGCGGCGTGCCGTCGGGCTTCATGGCTCTGGACCGCGTGACGCTGGGCTGGCAGCTGTCCGACCTGATCATCGTCGCCGCGCGTCCCTCGATGGGTAAGACAGCCTTCGTGCTCTCGATGGCCCGCAACATGGCCGTCGACCACGAGCAGGGCGTGGCGTTCTTTTCGCTCGAAATGTCCTCCGTGCAGCTGATGATGCGTCTGATCATCGCCGAGACGGGACTTTCGGGCAACGACGTCAAGTCGGGGCGTCTGACGCCCGAGCAGTGGCGGCACCTCGAATCGGCCACCAAGCCGTTGGGCACGGCGCCGTTGTTCATCGACGACACTCCGGCCCTTTCGGTCTTCGAGTTCCGCTCGAAGGCCCGGCGTCTGAAAATTCATAACGACATCAAGATCATCATCATCGACTACCTCCAGCTGATGACCGGCAATCAGGACACGAAGGGCAACCGCGAGCAGGAGGTGGCCTTCATCTCGCGTACGCTGAAGGCCATCGCCAAGGAGCTGAACGTGCCGATGATCGCCCTTTCGCAGTTGAGCCGCGCCACCGAAATGCGCGGCGGCTCGAAGCGTCCCCAGCTGTCGGACCTCCGCGAGTCGGGCGCCATCGAGCAGGACGCCGACATCGTGGCCTTCATCCACCGTCCGGAGTATTACGGCATCAACCAGGACGAGAACGGCATGCCCACGGCGGGCATGGCCGAGATCATCCTTGCCAAGCACCGTAACGGCGCGGTGTGCGACGTGAACCTGCGCTTCCTGAAGGAGCAGGCCCGCTTCGCCGACGTGGAGGACTCGATGCTGCCGCCCGCGCAGGCGGCGGAGAGCCAGCAGGCCTACGACGACTACGCCAGCGGTTCGAACAGCCAGCCGGGGACGTCGGGCCTCGGTGCGGCGATGGGCGGGGAGTTCGACGTCAACCGCTCGACGAAGATCGACGACGAAGCGCCTTTTTAGCCATGTTCGTTCGTACATTTGCAGGAGCGGTCGCCGGGATCGACGCCGTGGCGGTGACCGTCGAGGTCAACATCGCCGGCGGCGGTCTGGGCATGTACCTCGTGGGACTGCCCGACAATGCCGTGAAGGAGAGCGAACAGCGCATCCGGGCGGCGTTCGAGAACTCGGGCGAGCGGATGTCGGGCAAGAAGGTGGTCGTGAGCCTCGCTCCGGCCGACCTGCGCAAGGAGGGGGCGGGTTTCGACCTGCCGATCGCCGTGGGAATCCTCGCGGCGATGGGCCGCATCGACGCCGGGGCGGTCGCCGGGACGATGTTCGTCGGCGAACTGTCGCTCGACGGCTCGCTCAAACCCGTGCGGGGCGTGCTGCCCGTTGCGGTCCGGGCGCGTTCGGAGGGGCTGCGGCGGGTGGTGCTGCCGGTGGAAAACGCGGCGGAGGCCGCGGTTGTCGACGGCATCGAGGTGATCGGCGCCACGACCTTGCGCCAGGTCGTCGGATACCTGAACGGCGAGGCGGAGATTGCGCCTGCCGTGCCGGCCGACGACGAACCGTTCGATGCGGCGGCGACGCACTATGCGGAGGATTTCGCCGACGTGCGGGGCCAGATGCATGTGAAACGCGCGCTGGAGATCGCGGCGGCGGGAGGGCACAACGTCATCATGGTCGGTGCGCCGGGTTCGGGCAAGACGATGCTCGCACGGCGTCTGCCGACGATCCTGCCGCCGCTTTCGCGCGAAGAGGCGCTCGAAACGACCAAGATACACTCCGTGGCGGGCAAGGCGGGCGTGACGGGCGGGCTGATGACCCGGCGGCCGTTTCGCGCTCCGCATCATACGGCTTCGCAGGTCGCCGTGATCGGCGGCGGGCAGTCGCCCCGGCCGGGCGAGGTGTCGCTGGCCCACAACGGCGTGCTGTTCCTCGATGAGCTGCCCGAATTCGGGCGCAGCGTGCTCGAAGTGCTGCGGCAGCCGCTGGAGGAGAAGAAGATCGTGGTTTCGCGGGCCAGATACAGCGTCGAATACCCGGCGAATTTTACGCTCGTGGCGGCGATGAATCCCTGCCCGTGCGGCTATTACAACCACCCGACGAAGGAGTGCACCTGTTCTCCGGGGTCGGTGCACCGCTATATGGGGCGCATTTCGGGTCCGCTGATGGACCGCATCGACCTGCATGTGGAGGTGACGCCCGTGACTCCGCAGGAGTTGTCGGCGGCTGCGCCGGGCGAGGCGAGCGCTGCGGTTCGCGAACGGGTCATCCGGGCGCGGGCGGTGCAGGAGGCGCGCTTCGGCGGTGTCGAGGGGGTTCATACCAACTCGATGATGAACAGCGCGATGCTGCGCGAATACTGCCGCCTCGATGCGGCTTCGGCCGCGCTGCTGGAGCGGGCCATGGAGCGGCTGTCGCTCTCGGCGCGGGCCTACGACCGTATCCTGAAGGCGGCGCGCACGATCGCCGACCTGGCGGGACGCGCCGACATCGTTCAGGCGGACATCGCCGAGGCGATCAACTACCGGTCGCTGGACCGGGGGAACTGGGGACGATGATTCTGCCGCCGGGGCGGCAGAATCAATTAAAAATTAAGAATTAAAAATTAGATACGATGAAACGCATCATTCTTTCCGGAGGTGGAACCGGAGGCCATATCTACCCGGCCGTGGCTGTGGCCGAGGCCTTGAAGCGGCGTTTCGGCGACGGGGTGGAGATTCTCTTCGTCGGGGCCGAGGGCAAGATGGAGATGGAGAAGGTCCCGGCGCTGGGCTACCGCATCGTGGGTCTGCCGATCGCGGGCCTTCAGCGGCGGCTGGACTGGCGCAACCTCGCGGTGCCGTTCAAGGCGGTGAAGAGCATCCGGATGGCGAAGAGGATCATCCGCGACTTCGGGGCCGACGCCGTGGTGGGCTTCGGCGGCTATGCCAGCGCTCCGGTGCTGTGGGCCGCGCAGCGGATGGGCGTGCCGACCGTGATTCAGGAGCAGAACTCCTATGCGGGCGTGACGAATAAAATCCTCGCGAAGGGCGCGCGGCGCATCTGCACGGCCTACGAAGGCATGGAACGCTTCTTCCCGGCGGCGAAGATCGTCCTGACGGGCAATCCCCTGCGGGGCCGCTTTTCGAAGGAGGGCGCCGACCGCGCCGAGGCGCTGGAATATTACGGGCTGACGCCCGATCTTCCGGTGATCCTGGTGGTCGGCGGGTCGCTCGGCACGCGGTCGCTGAACGAGATGATGAAGGCGTGGATCGTCGGAACGGACGGCAAGGCCCCCGTGCAGGTGATCTGGCAGACGGGCAAGTACTACGAACGCGAAATGCAGGCCTTTCTGGCCGCGCACCCCGCCGCACACGTCTGGCAGGGGGCTTTCATCGACCGCATGGACTACGCCTATGCCGCGGCCGATCTGGTCGTCTCGCGCAGCGGGGCCGGGACGGTCTCCGAGTTGTGCCTCGTTGCCAAGCCGGTGCTGTTCGTTCCGTCGCCCAACGTGGCCGAGGATCATCAGACCAAAAACGCCCGGGCGCTGGAGACGAAGGGCGCGGCGGTGGTCGTTCCGGACGCCGAGTGCCGGACGAAGGCGATGCCGCGGGCCGTGGAGCTGCTGGCGGATCGGGAGACGCTGGCGGCGATGAGCCGCAATCTGGAGGCGCTGGCCAGGCCCGACGCCGCGGAAGATATTGTCAATGAGATTGTAAAGGTAATGAAGTGATGGAATACAAGAACGTCTATTTTCTGGGTATCGGCGGCATCGGCATGAGTGCCCTGGCGCGCTATTTTCTGCACGGGGGGTATGCCGTCGCGGGCTATGACCGCACGCCTTCGCACCTGACCGGCGAACTCGAAGCGGAGGGCGCGGCGGTCCACTACGAGGACGACGTGCGGCTGATCCCCGAAGGATTTCTCGACCCGAAGAAGACGATGGTCGTCTACACCCCGGCCGTGCCGCAGGATCACGGCGAATACCGCTATTTTCGCGAACACGGTTTCTGCGTCGAGAAGCGTTCGCAGATGCTGGGGCATCTTGCGGAGGGCAAATACGTGATGGCCGTGGCGGGCACGCACGGCAAGACCACCACTTCGACGATGGTGGCATGGCTCAACCGCGCGCTGACGGGCGGCGGCTCGGCTTTTCTGGGGGGCATTTCGAAGAATTTCGGCGGCAATCTGGTGCTGGGCGACGGCGGGAGACTGGCTGTCGAGGCCGACGAGTTCGACCGGTCGTTCCTGCGGCTGTATCCCGACGTGGCGGTGGTCACCTCGGCCGATGCCGACCACCTCGACATCTACGGGACGCACGAGGCGGTGAAGGAGGCCTTCTCGCAGTTCGTGCGGCAGATCCGGCCGGGCGGCTCGCTCATCATCAAGCGGGGCGTCGACATCGTGATCGACAACCCCGGGATCGCCGTATACCGTTATTCCTACGACGAGCCGTGCGATTTCTACGCCCGCAACGTGCAGCTGCTCGAAGGGGGGCATTACCGTTACGACCTGGTGACACCCTCGGGCGCGTTCGAGGGGTGCACGCTGGGCGTTCCGGGGTGGGTCAACATCGAAAACGCGGTCGCGGCCGTCGCTTCGGTGTGGTGCGCCGCGAAGGCCGGAGGAACTCCGCTGGATGCCGATAAGCTGCGCGGCGCGCTGGCCTCGTTCTCGGGGGTGAAACGGCGTTTCGAGTTCTATGTCAACACCCCGAAGCAGGTCTATATGGACGACTACGCCCATCATCCGCGCGAGCTGGCCGCAACGCTCACCTCCGTGCGGAAGATGTTCCCCGGGCGGCGGATCACGGCGCTGTTCCAGCCCCACCTCTACACCCGTACGCGCGACCTCCATGCGGAGTTCGCCGAGGCGTTGTCGCATGCCGACGAAGTGGTGCTGCTGCCCATCTACCCGGCGCGCGAGGAGCCGATTCCGGGCATCACCTCGGAGATCATCGCCCGACGGGTCGCCGCGCCGTGCCGTATCGTCGACCGCGACCATTTGGCCGACGAGGTGGCCGCGATGGACACCGACGTTGTGATCAGCTTCGGCGCCGGCAATATCGACGCCTGCTGCCCCGCATTGGCGGAGCGATTAAAAATGAAAAGCTAAATATTAAAAATACAGGCATCTGTTTTTGGCATTTTCGTTTCCGGCTGGAGTTGATGAGGTCTCTTTTGCTTGACAAAAACGACTTCTTGCGTGGCTTGGAATCTGCCTGAATGATTTTTCATAATTTTTAATAGTGATGTCCCGCTACCTCCGATACACGCTTCTGACCCTGCTGTGGGTCGCCGTGGCCGCATACATCGTCTTTGCGGCCTCGGCGGTGCGGCGCGTGCGCAGGACGGGTACGGTCGGAAAGCTGGAGATCGAGGTGGTGGACAGCTCTTCGCAGGGACATCTGGTCTCGGCAGCGATGGTCCGCCAGTGGATTTCACATGCCGGAATCAAGACACTCGGCACGGCAGTTGATGCGGTGGACCTGACGGGTATCGAACGACTGATCGCCCGCAACGGATTCGTGGATAAAACGGTTGCCTATGTCTCCTACGGGGGAACGCTGCACATCGAGATCAGCCAGCGCAAGCCGCTGGTGCGCCTGCTTACCGACGGCATGAACGCCTACGTGACCGCCGACGGCTATGTCTTCGCCGCGCCCCGCGCCTCGTCGCTCTACGTGCCGGTGGTCACCGGCAGTTACCGTCCTCCCTTCCCTGCGTCGTACGTCGGGAGCGTGCGGGAGCATATCGACCTGCGTCTCGGCGAGATTGACGAACGCATCGCCGAACTCGAACGCGAGAAATACCCTCTCTACCGGCGTGAGATGGAGAACGACCGCAACATTTCGGCCCTGCGCCGCATGCGCATCAAGCGGCAGTGGTGGCGGCTGGAAGGTTCGCGGGAGTTCGATGCGCGGGTCGACGCGCTGCGCGAGAAAAAAGCCGGCCTGCGCCGCACCTACCGCTACCGGGCGGGCGTGATCCGCGAGGAGATCGAGCGTATCGCCGGGTTGCAGGAGGCCGAGCGGCGGAAACAAAAAAAGTTGGAGAAAAGCTACGAAGATTTCATGAAACTCCTTACCTTTGTAGAAACTGTCGAAGACGATGATTTCTGGAGGTCGGAAGTGGTGCAGATCACCGCGAAAACGACCCCCAGCGGAGCATTGGAGGTGGAACTTACGCCCCGCAGCGGCCGCTTCGCCGTGCTTTTCGGCCGGCTGGAGGACGTGGAGCGCAAGTTCGACAAACTGTTGCGGTTTTACCGCAGCGGCCTCTCGTCGATCGGCTGGAGCGAATACCGCACTATTGACATCAGATATAACGACCAGGTGGTTTGCAAGAAGTAAAAGGATTATACCGTGGAAAAAAAGAATTATACCGTTGCCGTCGATTTGGGCTGCTCGTCGGTCGTGGTGGCCGTCGGGGAGAAGACGCCCGAAGGCCTGCTTGACGTGGCGTGTGTCGTCACGAAGCCCGTCGAGGGAGTCAATGCGGGCCGGATCGAGAATATCGAACTGGTGAGCCGCGCCATCCGCGAGGCCGTGTCGGAGGCCGAGCAGCAGCTCGGAATCCGCATCACGGAGGCGTATGCCGGTATCTCGGGCGACTTCGTGCGCTGTGCGCGCCATACCGACCATGTCTTCGTCTACGATCCCCAGAACGGCGTCAACCAGAAGGACGTCGATGCGCTGTTCGACCGCATGCGCAACGTGCAGGCCCCCGACGACGAGACCATTATGGAGCGCGTGCCCCAGAACTACATGGTCGACGACAACCAGGAGGTGCGCAATCCCGTGGGTTCGTTCGGCAAGAAACTTTCGTCGACGTTCAACTTCATCCTTTGCCTCAAAACCCCGATGCAGCGTCTCGATATGGCCCTGAAACGCCTCGGCATCAAGATGCTGGGCGTCATGTCCGACGCGCTGGCGACGCCCGAAGCGGTGTTGCTGCCCGATGAGAAGGAGGAGGGCGTGGCCGTGGTCGACGTCGGCGGCGGCGTCACCGACGTGACGGTCTATTACCGCAACGTGGTGCGTTACGTCGCTTCGATCCCGATGGGCGCATCGGCCATCAACCGCGACATCCGCACGATGAGCGTTCCCGAGAAACACGTCGAGAGCCTCAAGCAGAAATACGGTTCGGCGGTCGCCGAACTGGCTCCCGAGGACAAGCTGATCCGCGTCAACGGCCGTACGGCCCGCGAGGCGAAGGACATTCTGCTGCGCAACCTGGCCACGGTGATCGAGGCCCGCGCCACGGACATCGCGGAGTTCGTGCAGCAGGAGATCAAGGATTCGGGATACGCCGGGAAACTGGCCTACGGCATCGTGCTGACGGGCGGTTCGGCCAAATTGAAGGACCTCGACGAACTGTTCCGCCGCGTGACGGGCATGGACGTGCGTGTCGCTGTGCCCGAGACGGGAATCACCGGGGAGTCGAAGGAGAAGGTTGCGGACGCCGCTTTCTCGACCGCCGTGGGCATCCTGCTCAAGGGGGCCGAACTGGGCGGCTGCGCCGTCATCGAGCACCCCGCGGCTCCTCGTTCCGAGCCGCACCGGCCTTTCACGCCGCCGCAGCCCGCAGCGGGCGGGTTCAAGGCTCCGCAGCCGCGTGCTGCCCAGCCCTATACGCCTCCCGTGCCGGTTCCGGAACCCGATTCCGGGGTGCAGGCCGGAGCCGAAGCGGCCGGACGGCCGGACGAAGAGCGTGCCGACGAGCCGCCGGTGATCGAACCGAAGCGCAGCCGCAACTGGGGTGCGATCTTCCAGAAGACCTTCGACAAGATCAACAAGAGTTTCACGGCCGCCGAGGACGAGGAGATTTAGGGTAGATCAGCTCGTCCGCATTCCGGTTGACATCCCGGCTGAACCCCCGGTTGCGCCGCGACAAGTCCCCTCCGGGGAGGGATTCAGGGAAGGGTCGGATTTGTAAACGCAGGGGAACGCCGCGAAAGCACCGCTCATCTGCGGGAAAGGTAATTTAAGTTGTTTGGATAATTAGGAAATAACGATATGACAGACGAATTGATGTCGGAAATCAAGGTCCCGCGCACGGACGGCTCGATCATTACGGTGGTCGGCGTCGGCGGCGCAGGGGGCAATGCCGTAAACCATATGTGGAACCTCGGGATCAGGGGCGTTACGTTCATGGTCTGCAACACCGACCAGCAGGCGCTCGACAAAAGCCCCGTTGAGCGGAAGATCCGCCTCGGCTCCGAAGGTCTCGGAGCCGGGAACGATCCGGAGAACGGCCGCCGCGCGGCCGTCGAGTCGCTGCCCGAAATCCGTCAGGTGCTCGAAGAGGCCGGTACGAAGATGCTCTTCATTACCGCCGGCATGGGCGGCGGAACGGGCACGGGAGCATCGCCCGTCATCGCCAAGCTGGCCAAGGAGATGGGGCTGCTGACCGTGGCCATCGTCACCTCGCCGCTGGCCGTCGAGGGCAAGATCCGTTACGAACAGGCGTTCCGCGGTATCGAGGAGCTGCGCCAGAACACCGATTCGCTGCTGATCATCAACAACGAAAACATTCTGGAAATCTACGGCCGCCTCTCGCTGAAGCAGGCTTTCGGCAAGGCCGACGACATTCTGGCCTCTGCGGCCAAGGGTATCGCGGAGATCATCACCGTCGAGAGCGATCTGGTGAACGTCGACTTCGCCGATGTCTCGAAGGTGATGCGCAACAGCGGCCGGGCGCATATGGCCGTGGCTACGGCCGACGGCGACAAGCGCGCCGAGGCGGTGGCCGAAGCGTCGCTGCGCTCCCCGCTGCTGGATCACAACCTGATTTCGGGCGCCAAGAACATCCTGCTGAATATTTCGGTGTCGGACGCCGACGCCCTGATGTACGAGGAGGTGGTGCAGATTCTGGAGTATATTCAGGCCCACGCCAGCGTGCAGGACGACAACGGGGTGATCCACAACGCCAACATCATCTGGGGTACGAGCGAGAAGCCGCAGCTGGGCAATTTCATCGAGTTGGTGGTCGTGGCCACGGGATTCGAAGGCGACGCGCAGCCCGGCGTGATGAAGCAGATCATTCCCCCGGTCCGCACCGTCGAACCGGCCGTCAAGGAGACGTCCGCCGCGGCACCCGTGCTGGAGCCGATCAAACCCCTGCCCCCCAAACCCGCCCAGCGTCAGCCCGAACTGGTGATGCTCGGCGCCAAGCCGACCCGTTACAGCAACATCGACACCCTGCTGGCCAAACCCGCCTACCAGTCGCGCAACTCGAAGTTCATCGTGCGCGTCCCCGGCAGCCGCAAGGAGGTGCTGAAGGACGATACGACCGATGCCCAGGCGCAGAAAGAGGAGTCGCAGGGCGGCTCGCTATTCGATTAACTAACCGATTTTCAATTTGGAAGACGCGCATTCCTGGATTACGTTCAACGGGTTCTCACCCCATATCGCCGTGCTTTGCGCGGTGACGCTCTGCCTGTTGTGTGTTTCGGCGCTCGTTTCGGGGGCCGAGACTTCTTTTTTCTCCCTCTCGCACAATGATATACGTCATTTGCAGAGCCGCAGAAGCGCATCGGCCGCCGCCATGCTGCGGCTGCTGGCGAACGTCGACCTGCTGCTGGCCACGATCCTGGTGGTCAACAATCTGGTGAATATCTGCATCGTCATCCTCACGGCCGGGATCATCGACTCGGTCTTCACTTTCCTGCGGTTCGAGTTCCTGTTCAAGACCGTGCTGGTGACTTTCCTGCTGCTGCTTTTCGGCGAGATACTGCCCAAAGTGCTGGCGCAGACGATTCCCCTGCGCTTCGCCTCGATGGTGGCCCGTCCGCTGCTGGTGCTGCGGTGGGTTTTCTATCCGCTCTCCTATGCGCTGGTCCGCACGAGCAGCCGCATCAGTGAAAAGGCCGCGCACAAGAGCGAGATTTCGCTCGACGAACTGGCCGACGCCGTCGACATGACGCAGAGTTCCAGCCCCGAGGAGCACGTGATGCTTTCGGGCATCGTCAACTTCGTCAATACCGAAGTGCAGGAGATTATGAAACCCCGTGTGGACATCACGGCGCTCTCCATGACGGCCGATTACGAGACGGTCAAGAGGACGATCATCGAATCGGGCTTCTCGCGCATCCCGGTCTACGAGGAGGATGTGGACAATATCCGCGGGACGCTCTACGTCAAGGACCTGCTGCCCTACATCAACAACGGCGGCGATTTCGCGTGGCAGCAGCTGATCCGCAAACCCTATTTCGTCCCCGAGCACAAAAAGATCAACGACCTGCTGGCCGACTTCCAGTCGAACAAGGTCCACATGGCCATCGTCGTCGACGAGTACGGTTCGACGCTGGGGCTGGTGTCGCTCGAAGACATCATCGAAGAGATCGTCGGCGAGATTTCCGATGAGAGCGACAACGACGAGTGCTTCTACACGCGGCTCGACGCCAAGAGCTATATTTTCGAGGGAAAGACCCACCTCGGGGATTTCGAGCGTATCCTCGACATCGGCGAGGACGTTTTCGCCGACGTCCGGGGCGAGGCCGAAACCCTTGCCGGGCTGATGCTCGAACTCAAACGCGACTTTCCGCGCAAAGGCGACGTCTTCACTTCGCACGACCTGCGTTTCACGGTGCAGGAGATGGACGGCCACCGGGTCGATAAAATCCGCGTCGACCTTCAATGATTCCGGCCCTGTGGACATCGCCGCCGCTGACGGCCGAAGAGTCCGCCCGGTGGACGACTTCCGAAGAACGTGCCGCGGCAGCCGGGTTCGTGTCGGAACGCCGCCGGGCCGAGTTCCTTACGTGGCGGGCTGTGGTGCGCCGCGAACTGGGGGACGACGTCGGGATCGCCTACGATGCGCTGGGCGCCCCGGTGCTGACGAACCGGGCCGTCCATATCTCCGTCGCCCATTGCGCCGGCCGCATCGCGGTCTGCGCCTCCCCGGAGCGTTGCGCCGTGGACATCGAACCCGCAACGCGCGATTTCAGACGCGCCGCGAGCCGCTACCTGACGCCTGAAGAGGAGGCCCTTTCCGACGACCCGCTTCTGCCGGGGATCGTCTGGTGTGCAAAAGAGACGCTCTACAAGTATGCCGGACGCCGGGAGCTGGATTTCCGGAGGGATCTGCACGTCGTGCGGCTCGACCTTGCTGCCGGGACGCTGGCGGGACGGATCGGAAACGGAGAGCCGGTCAGGCTCTCCGTCTCTCTGGACGAAGGTTTTATCCTCGTATATATTCTTTAGAATGCTTCCGAAGCGGTGAACAGGAACGCCGAGGATCGCTTGCGGTCCCACGGCAGATTCTGGTTGCCGAAATTGCCCCAGCCGTAATCGAGGCGGATGTTCATGCGGTTCTTGAATTCGAAGCGGTAGCCGCAGCCGAAACTGCAAAGCGTGTTTCCCCAGCGGAATTTCTCCGTGCCCCAGACCTGCCCGCCGCCGATCCATCCCACGATGCCGTGGCGGCGGTAGATTTTCTGCCGCAGTTCGATCTGCGTTTCCACCAGTTTTTTGTCGCGGTAGCGTCCCTCGTAGTAACCGCGCATGCGTTCCATGCCGCCCATTTTGGCGTACATGTGCCACGAGGGGGTTCCGGTCGTGGCGTCGGCGTAGAGGTCGCAGGCCAGCACGGCCCCTTTCCAGAGTTTCTGGTAGAAGTCGAAGGTCAGCGTGAAGCGTCCGAACGTGCGGCGCGTGTTTCCCAGCCATTCGGGATACCATTTGGCCTCGGCCTTGATGAAGATGCCCTTCGAGGCGTTGAACGTCACGTCGCGCGTGTCGTACTGGGCGAAAAGCCCGACATTGGCGTTGAAGGCGTTGGGCTTGTCGCCCGTCGTGGCGATGTAATTCGAGAACGGGTCCTGTTTCGCAGGGTCGTAGCGTCCCTCCTGCCAGAGGTTGTAAAGCTCGCCCATCTTGCCGCCCGGAACCGGTTTTCCGGACTCTACGTCGGCCTGGATGCCGTTCATGCGGTCGGCCATGCCCGAATTTTTGTACTTGGCTCCGGAGTAGTCGATGCCGCCGCTGACGCCGATGTAGAAGCGGCCCACGAGCGAGGTGCAGTAGGAGATGCGGAAGGCGCCCATCGTCGTGGTGAGGTCCTGGGCGTAACCCTCCTTGCCGGCGTTGTAACCCACGCCGTAGAAGGCGCCGGGGAAGTAGACGAATGCGCCCGAGTAGCTCAGCCGCTGTTTGTTGTGGTTGTAGATGTTGTCGCCCGAAAAGCGCAGCAGCACGAATTTTTCGGTCGTGAAGTTGCCGTAAATCGAAATGTTCGACGGTGCGGTGACCGAGTCGGTGCGGTCGAGCCGGTAGAGTCCCGCCAGCAGGAATCCGATGCCGAAGCCTACGTCCGAGGAGTAGTTGGGTCCCGGGGCGATGCTCCAGTCGATCTTCTTTTCGAAGGTGCGGTCCAC
>UMIO01032136.1_pt1 | contig 13916 bp, 8 predicted proteins | sample 1965821 | NCBI WGS metagenome assembly UMIO01 (sample SAMEA4836127, study PRJEB28245) | human gut metagenome | biome: gut microbiome; material: fecal sample | place: Denmark | collected 2008
TGACCGCAGATTAGTCCATCATCCATCCACCGATAGATGATAGCAAAGAGTGAAAGGGTGTAGCCTATGATTATCAGCTACAAAAAGCTTTGGAAACTTCTAATCGATAAAGACATGAAAAAGCAAGATCTGCAGGCAGCTGCTCATCTGAGTTCTTCAACTATCGCGAAGTTAACACACAGTGAAAACGTCAGTACTGCCATTCTTCTTAAGATTTGCTCCGCGTTAAATTGCGATGTGGCTGACATTATGGAAGTGGTTCCCTCTGAGGGAACACAAGCCGAAAACTAATTGGAGGGCTTAAGTCATGGCAGAATTTGCTCCCGGCATGCGTGTGCTCATCCGTGACGAAGAATGGATGATCCGCAAGTGCGATCCTAATAGTTTCAACACCTACACACTGCAATGTGTCGGGGTGTCTCCTTTGGTGCGGGATAAAACCGCTTATTTTCTGAGCGATCTAGAAAAGATTACGGTGATCGACCCCGCGAAAACCACGCTGGTGCCGGACGGATCTGCCCGGTTTACTCGGTCGCGCCTTTTCCTGGAAAGCCTGTGGCGGCAGAAGATCCCGACCGATGCGAAGCTGCACATCGGCCATCACGCCGTCATGGACGTGATGCCTTATCAGCTGGAGCCCGCCGCTATGAGCCTCTCCCGTCCCCGTCAGCGTATCTTGATGGCGGACGGTGTCGGTCTTGGTAAAACGCTGGAAGCCGGTATTCTGATTAGTGAGCTGATCGCTCGTGGAAAGGGCCGTCGTATTCTCGTTGTGACCGTCAAGAGCATGATGGCCCAGTTCCAGAAGGAAATGTGGGAGCGTTTTTCCATTCCACTGATCAGCTTGGATTCCGCTAAGTTCCAGCGCATCCGCCGGGATCTGCCCAGCAACCATAACCCGTTCCACTACTATGACAAGACCATCGTTTCCATTGATACGATCAAGCGGGACAGCGAATACCGGGTACATCTGGAGAATGCCCGGTGGGATATTATTGTCATCGATGAAGCACATAATGTTGCCAAGCGCGGCAACAGCAGTTCCCAGCGTGCCCGTCTGGCAGAGCTGCTTTCCAGCCGGAGCGACACGCTGATTATGTTGTCCGCCACCCCTCACGATGGCAGCGCCCGTTCCTTCGCTTCTCTGATGAACATGCTTGATCCTACTGCCATTCCTGATCCGGATAACTACACTGAGCAGGACATCAAGGATAACGGGGACGACATCAAAGGCCTGTTTGTCCGTCGCTTCAAGAAAGATATTCAGGATCAGGCAAAGGGTGGCTTTAAAGAACGGCATATTGGCGAGGTGCCCTGCACCGCCACCGCAAAGGAAGAAGCGGCGCTTGAGGCATTCATCACCTATGAATCCATGCTGCCCAAGACAGAAAACGGCAGGCTCCGCGATATGACCTTCAAGAAGGCAATGTTCTCCAGCCCTGCCGCGTGTCTGAAATCTGTGCAGGGCCGCATGAGCCGTCTCGAAAAGGAAGGCTCTGATGATGCAATGAAAGAGCGCCGTGCGCTCTCTGTGCTGGAACATGCGCTGAAGGAAATTGGCCCGCAGGACTTCTCCCGGTATCAGGAGCTGCTGAAGCTTCTGCGTGACCCGGCCTATACATGGAACTACCGCGCTGCCGATGACAGGCTGGTCATCTTTACAGAGCGCATCGATACCATGAAGTGGCTTTCAGAACACCTCCAGCAGGATCTGCGGCTTCCTGCCAATGCCATTCAGACGCTGCATGGCGGCATGAGCGATATTGATCAGCAGAAGATCGTCGAGGAATTCGGTCGGGACGAGGCACCTGTCCGTATCCTCGTCGCCAGCGACGTAGCTTCCGAAGGCATCAACCTGCACTACCTCAGCCACAGGATGATCCATTTTGATATTCCGTGGTCTCTGATGGTTTTCCAGCAGCGGAATGGCCGTGTCGACCGCTATGGTCAGAAGGTATCGCCGGATATCTGCTATATGGTCACCCGCTCCACCAATGAGGAGATTCGGGGCGACATGCGTATCCTGCAGGTGCTGATTCGCAAGGAGGCAGAAGCTAATAAGAACATCGGCGATGTTGGCGCACTGATGAACCTGTATGATCGGGATGCGGAAGAGCAGCTGACCTACCATGCCATGGAGGAAAGCAGCGCTGAGGAATTCGAAGAAGAACTGACCATAACAGAAGATGCGTCCCTCGAAGACCTGTTTGCCGATCTGTGGGGCGACAGCCCAGCGGAGCCTTCCGCGCCTGCCGCAGCAAAACCTTCCGCACCAGAAACCGTGGAGGATCGTACCCTGATGTCCGACAAGGACTTCCTGGAAGGCACAGTTCGCCTGCTTGCGGAAACGCATCCTTACAAAGTTATGCCGCTGCATGACGCGGAGGGACTGGAGATCCGCTGGACACAGGATATGCAGCGCCGGTTCCGCAACGTGCTGCCACCGGAAGCTGCGCCTGCCATCGACGAATGGCTTTATGTTTCCCCTGACAAAAACTTCGTAGCGAAGGAAAACCGCAAGAGCCTGCAAAACGCGCTGGAAGAGGACAGCTGGCCCAAGGTGCATTACCTGTGGCGGCAGCATCCCATCATGCAGTGGGCTGGTGACAAGGCAAGCCAGTTCTTTGGTCGTCAGGAAGCTCCGCTTGTCGGTATTCCCACGTTTGAAAAGGGCGAGGTCATTTTCTGCATGGCGGGCTCCATCCCCAACAGGCGGTCCGCGCCGCTGGTGGATGAATGGTTCGGGCTGCGCTTTGTGAACGGACATTTTGACAGGCGGCTGAGCATGGAAGAGCTTCTTTCCAGAACGCAGTTTGACCGCGGCGACCGTCCGAATGCCGGAATGCTGACGGAAGAGGACGTGCAGACGGTATCTGCGCTGCGCTCGGAAGCTGTAGCGCAGGCAAGGCGCGTGATGGCAGAGGCCGCGCAGGCCTACACGAAAGGGCCGTATGAAAAGATCTATCCCGAATTGGATAAGCTGGAAAAGCTGAAGGCACGGCATGAAGCCCACCTGGAAGAAAAGTATGAGCAGCTTTCCTTCTTCGGCAAGCAGAAACAAAAGGACGCTGAACAGCGCCATATCGATCAGATATTCAAAGCCTTCTTTGAATGGGTTCGGGACAGCATGGACATCGAGGCTGACCATCCCTACATCCGCATCGCAGCCGTCTTCATGGGGGTGAACGCATGAGCATGGATCTGACCGGCATCAGGAACCGGAACGAATACTATACCAACCACTACTTTGCCTCCATCTTCGAGGAGAATGCTGCGGATACCATCCGCGCATGGCGCGAGGCAGCGCAGGAAACCGATCAGCGGACGCCTTGGGCTTTGCTGCGCGATGCGGGCAAGCGGTATTTTCTGACCCGTGGCAGGCAGGAGCGTCGGCGCGGAGAAACCGCCTATACCGAGGCTGTTTCGGAGATCGCCCGAGATCTACTGGGTGCTCTGGGCTATGATGCGGTTTCCGCAAAGCCTGAACTGGAAGAAATCCCAAATGTCGGCAAAGTGCCTGTAGCGCTGGAGATAAGCAAGGACAATGGAGCACCTCTGCTCTGGACGATCTTGACTACGCCTACGGACAGCGCTGATCTGGTCATCGCCAATGACGATGAAACCGATGCCTCCGATATCCTGGGCTATGTGCCCATGACTGCTGATTTGCGGTCTGACCTTGTGACGCCTTTCGCCGAAGAGCAGCTTCTTCGCCAGCCTATGGAGGAACTGCTTGGGCGTCTGCTGTATGACTTGGACGAAAGCCCCCGCTGGATCATCCTCATCAGCGAAAACCAGATCGCCCTGATCGACCGGAATAAGTGGAACGAGAAGCGCTTCCTGGTCTTCGATCTGGACGACATCTTTGGCCGCAATGAAGAGAGCACTCTGCAAGCTATGGCTGTGCTGCTGCACAGGGATTCTCTCTGCCCGAAGGACGGCGGGAGCTTGCTGGATGTGCTGGACGACAACAGCCACAAGCACGCTTCCGGTGTGTCACGGGACCTGAAGTATGCACTGCGCCAGTGCATCGAAATCCTGGGCAATGAAGTTGTGTATGATATGAAGGAACGGCAGAAGGTGCAGGTCTATGACCGCAATCTGGCGGAAGACCTGACTTTGCAGTGCCTGCGGTACATGTACCGCATCCTGTTCATGCTCTTTATCGAGGCCAAGCCAGAGCTGGGCTACGCGCCTATGAAGGCGCAGACCTACGAATCTGGCTACTCCTTTGAGAGCCTGCGGGAGATCTGCGAACAGGCCCAGGGCGACGGCGAGATCAACGAGGACGGCAACTTCCTGAAGGAGAGCCTGGACAAGCTGTTTGGACTTGTCTACTCCGGCTTCCCGACCAAGGTGGAGGCCCCTGCGGACAGCGAGTCCCTGCAGGGTGTGTTTGCCATTGAGCCGCTGAAAGCTCATATTTTCGACCCGGAACGCACGGCGCTGATCGAAAAGGCGCACCTGCGCAACGGCAAGCTCCTGCAGATCATCAACCTGATGAGCCTCTCCCGGGGCGGCAGGGGCCAGCGCCGGGGCCGCATCAGCTATTCGAACCTCGGCGTCAACCAGCTGGGCGCGGTGTACGAGGCGCTGCTCAGCTACCGTGGCTTCTTCGCGGAGGAAGACCTGTACGAGGTCAAACGCGCCGGGGACAAGGTGGACGAGCTGGACGTTGGCTACTTCATTCCCCTACGGGATCTGGATCAGTACACCGAGGACGAGCGCGTCCGAAACGACGACGGCACCCTGCGCGTCCATCCCAAGGGCGAATTCATCTACCGTCTGGCGGGCCGGGAGCGGGAGAAGTCTGCCTCCTACTACACGCCGGAGGTGCTGACCCGCTGCCTGGTGAAGTATGCCCTGAAGGAACTGCTGGAGGACAAATCCGCCGACGATATTCTGGAGCTCACCATCTGCGAGCCCGCCATGGGCAGCGCGGCCTTCCTGAACGAGGCCGTGTCCCAGCTTGCCGAGGCCTACCTGGAGCGCAAGCAGAAGAAGACCGGCGTCAGCATTCCCCATGAGCAGCGCCAGCAGGAACTGCAGAAGGTGAAGATGCTGATCGCCGACCGCAACGTGTACGGCATCGACCTGAACCCCACCGCCGTGGAGCTGGCGGAGGTCTCCCTGTGGCTGAACACCATCTATCAGGGCGGCTATGTGCCGTGGTTCCGGACACAGATCGTGAACGGCAACAGCCTGATCGGCGCGCGGCGGCAGTGCTATACCCTGAGTCAGGCGCAGGCGGAGGGCCCTGGGGCCTGGTATAACAGCGCTCCGGAGCGGGTGGCCCCCGGCATGAACCGGAGTCTGCGCAAGCAGCAGGTGTATCACTTCCTGCTGGGCGATCCCGGCATGTGTGCCTACACTGACAAGGTAATCAAGGGCCTGGAACCGGAGAAGATCGCCGCCATCAAGAAATGGAATAAGAACTTCACCAAACCGCTCACTGACAGTGAGGCGGACGATGTGCTGCGCCTGTGCAACCAGATCGACGCCCTGTGGGACGCACACACGCAGCTGCGCGCCGAGATCAAAGACAAGACCACTGATCCTCTGTCCGTGTGGGGGCAGGCGCAGGACGAGGAGCACCAGCCCACCACCATCCGGGACAAGGACCGCATCTATGACAGCCTGTACCTCAGCAAGGGCGGTAGCAACGCCAGCCCTTATGCGCGTCTCAAGGCGGTTATGGATTACTGGTGTGCCCTGTGGTTCTGGCCGATTGACAAAGCTGATGAACTGCCAAGTCGTATGGAATTCCTCTTTGATGTCCAGATGCTACTGGGTCTTGATGTGGTTAGTACAAGGGGCGATAAGAAAAACGCCGATCAGATCTCCGTGTTCGATGATTTTGATCTTGACCCTTATGCCCGGGAGCTCTCCGACCGCTACGGCAAATACGGCGCGGTGAACCTCGATCAACTCCGGGCGGATTTCCCGCGCCTGCGCATCGCCAATGAGGTGGCGGAGCAGCAGAAGTTCTTCCACTGGGAGCTGGAGTTTGCGGATGTGTTTAAGAATCGGGGTGGGTTTGATCTGGTCATCGGGAACCCACCTTGGATTAAAATAGAATGGAATGAACAGGCTGTTTTAGGCGACAGGCAGCCTCTGTTTGCTGTCAAGAAATTTACTGCAACACAGACAACACACCACAGAACACAGGAATTAAAAGACAGCAGCACTTATTCGTTATACTTCGGTGAATATGAGGGAATTACTGGGCAGCAGAGTTTTCTCAATGCCGTTTGCAACTATCCCGACTTGAAAGGCCAGCAGACGAACCTGTACAAGTGTTTCCTGCCGCAATCATGGATGTTCGGAAATGAACGCGGTGTAGCCGCGTTCGTACACCCTGAGGGCGTCTACGACGACCCAAAGGGTGGTGCACTTCGGCGGACGCTTTACGCGAAGCTTCGCAAACATTTCATGTTTGCGAACGAGCTAAAGCTGTTCGCCGAAGTGGACCACCATACAACATTCAGTCTGAATGTGTATGGTGGTCCACTTCAGGGGGGCAGCGTGTCTTTCGACACGCTGCATAACCTGTATACTGTGGAGACCATTGAACAGTGCTATGATCCCACAATTAAGGGCCCGGTTCCCGGTATCAAGGATGAAACCGGCTGGTGCACACAGGGACACCCTGACCGTATCATTCATGTTGGTGCAAAGCAGCTGAAGCTGTTTGCCAAGCTGTTTGATGGCAGTGATGAATGGAAAACGGCGAGATTGCCCGTGCTACATGCAAAAGAACTGGTTGATGTTCTGCAACGATTTGCCGATCAAGCTTCTACACTTGGAGATATAAGAGAACAAGTACTGTCAGCTGAGATGTGGCATGAAACAAACAGCCAAGTTGATGGAACAATTGTACGTAAAGTTCAATTTCCAGAAACGATATCCGAACTAATTGTTTCAGGCCCTCATATTGCTGTTGGGAATCCTTTGTACAAAACGTCGCGTCGTGAATGTAGGCTTAATAGCGATTACGATAATATCGACCTTACAGCAATACCGGATGATTATCTCCAGCGGGATAACTATGCTATTGCTTGTTCGCCGCAGGAATATAGAGCAAGAACACCCGATACTCCTTGGGGTCAGAAATATAGTGATTGCTATCGATTTATTACAAGAAAAATGCTCAACCAGGAGGGCGAACGCACATTGATGTGTGTCATCATACCGCCTCAATCGGAGCATATAAATGGATGCTTTGGAATGGCAATTAGAAAAGGTCTTGTTCCTTTTGCAGCAAATTGTTATTCCATACCGTATGACTTCTTCCTTAAAGCAACAGGAAAAGCAAATATAAACTTCTCCGCTGCTTCTGGTTACCCGATATTGGAGGATTCAGAATACCAGAGAAAATGTATTACAAGAGCACTCTTGCTTAACTGCCTTACAAAATACTATGCTCCGCTCTGGCAAGAAAACTATACAGGAACATTTTCAATGGATAGTTGGGCAAAAGAGGACTTCCGCCTCCGCTCTACCCGCTTCACCACCCTGACCCCCACATGGACCTGGGACACCCCCCTGCGCACCGACTACGAACGCCGCCAGGCGCTGGTGGAGATCGACGTGCTCACCGCCATGGCCCTGGGTATGACGCTGGATCAGCTGAAAACCATCTACCGCATCCAGTTCCCCGTGCTCCAGCAGTACGAGGCCGACACCTGGTACGACGCAAACGGCCGCATCGTCTTCACCAACAACCGCGGCCTCACCGGCGTGGGTTTTGATCGCAAGGAATGGGAAAACGGCATCAAGGGCGCTCCCACCGGAAAGAAGTTCTACCGCACCATCACCGACGACACCCAGCCCGGTGAGCCCGTGCAGCGGACGATTGAGTATGTCGCGCCGTTTGATAAGTGTGACAGGGAGAAGGACTATGAGATGGCGTGGGCATTTTTCAGCCAAAGACAGAACTAATGGAGGATTGAAATGAGTGTTTTTTCAGCACAAAGCTCTCTCCGTCAAGTAGAGAATGACATAAAGCGCGAGGAGAAGAAAAAAAGCGATGCCGAATCGAAAATCGCACGGCTGAGCAAACAAATCTCTGATAAAGAGGCCGAGATCAGCAAAACCACAAGCGCTTCATCACGACAGTCCAAGCAAAATCAGATCAGGTCATGGACATCTGATCTGAATCGAGCAAGAAATGATGCCGCTGATACTGGTGTAAAGCTTGCAAAGCTGTATGAAAAACGGCGTAAAGCAGAGCAGACTTTGCGAGAAGAGCAGCAGAAAGAAAGCGACAAAGGGACTAAACGGATGCAACGCACAATAGATGAATTGACAGAACGGCTGGAGAGTCGTACTGCAGTACGGGAGCCAAATATGATCATGCAGTGTGTTCGCCCGCTTATTGAACGGTATTCTGATGCCTTACCCTTGTTTGACAGCGCAGCTGAGAACTATGAGCAGGGTAACGGTGATCGGAATGCACTGGATGATATACGGCTTTGCTTCGAAAAGGTTTTGCAGGCATTATTCTCTAATGATAAGAGTCTAGAAAACCAAATGCCTGTAATAGGCGGCCTTTTGAAAGGTGCTGATGTGTCTGCTGAGTTCAGAAACCTGCTGAATAAAGCCATTGATTATTATAGCAAGTATCAGAACAACCATGTAAAGCACGACGATACTATTAACCCGCACGAGGTCAGCTTCGTTATTGAGTTTACCTGCATCCTGATGAAGCAGATGATTGAGCAGTTTGGTCAAGGGAATGATAACCTTGATGACGAAGCAGATGAGATTGATGACACCAATCCGGATCAGGCTGAAATTGACCGTTTACTGAACTGATATGATGGAGGAATGGGTATGGCAGATAATAACCTGATTCCAGAAAATGGTGGAACAGAAAACTAGATTGTTCCCCGTGAAAATGCCCTCCTCGACATCTTCACGGATGAGAACCTCCATTGTCATAACCTGCGTGAGATGAACACCGCTCTAATGCGATGCTTTAATGCGCTGCAAACTGAGGTACAGTCTGACGCAAGCCTTCTGAACCAAGTTACTCCCAAGTTGCTGAAAACCATAGGGCTTTTTCTCAGAGGTGAAGAAATCCGTCATGCAGAAGGAACACTCGTAGCTGATTTGGACGCTTTGTCAAAAGAAATACTACAAAAAATCAAAAAGGGTGTTTATGAGATCGCAGAATCAAAGCAGATCGACGGAAATCTTCGGGCGGCTGTAGTCGACAAGAAGGGAAAGATCATCAAGCAGATTACTTTGAAGCACGCTGCTGGAAATAAGATTGTCGCTGGCGATTTGAATACACTTGCTGTCCAAGCTGCGCTCCGACAGATTACCCAGCAGCTGGAGTGCATTGATGCCGGAGTTCAATATCTTATTACTTTGAAAAGGCGTGGCGATTTTCAGACCCCGTATTTTGATGCTGTTCGGAAAATCATCGAAGCTCGTAATGCTGTCAATGCGGATGAGCGTAATGAACGCATTCAGAAAGCAATTGATGATCTGAACCACGGTCTGAATGGCCTTTATGGTGATCTGGATGATTGTATCAAAACGCTGAAGGGCAGATGGATTCCTATTGCGTCAAAAAGAAACCTGGACTACATCGCGGAAGACATGGTCTATATACCGCAATACGTAGCCTTGCTATCCTATCTGTATAACTATCATGGCAAGCAAGAATTGGCGAGGGAAGCAATCAGATATTACCGTGACGAGCTCAACCAATTTGTCAGCAGGCAGATATCTGATGGATATACAGCGGCACAACTTGTTCATTCTCGTTATCCATACACAGAACGGAATCGTGACTTTTGGATCGATGGGATGAGCAGGATCCAGTCAGAGATGGCAACACTAAAGCTACTGCCTACATTGGAAAAAGCAGAGGAAAAACCGGTTTATTATCTGACATTTGAGGACATACAGGAGGATATCAGCAATGTTTGAAGGAGTTAAGGATCGGTGGAACAATCGAGGCGTCCGTTGCATTAAGTGCCAGAAAAAGCTTGTAGGTAAAGAAAAATGGGTCTGTAAAAAGTGCAGAACAGACATGACGGAAGGTGCTGTAGCTACTTTGATCATCAGTGCACTAACAGGTATTGGAATTAATTCACACAACAAAAAATCCTAATCGCCAAAGAAAACGTATCCTTTTACAAAGAGGAGAAAGTTGACAATGAGAACCAATGACAGAACTATCACAGATCTGATGAAGGCGGTGCAATCAGGAGCAGCACAGCTTCCGGACTTTCAACGCGGCTGGGTGTGGGACGACAACCGCATCAAGGCGTTGATCGCCAGTATCATTCATAATTATCCTGTCGGCGCGGCGATGTTCCTGACCTACGGCAATCCTGAGATCCAGTTTAAGTACAAGCCCATCGAAGGTGCTGTTGTCCCCGATGGGACTGTGCCCAGTGAACTGATCCTGGATGGCCAGCAGCGGCTGACCTCTATCTTTAACGCCTTGTATAGCGACAGGCCTGTTCATACGAAGACAGACAAAGGCAAGGAAATCGACCGCTATTACTATATCGACATCGAAAAGGCACTGGATCCTGCTGCAGAGAATGATGAGGTCATTATTTCTGTGCCAGCTACCCGTATTGCTACGGGAGAATTCGGCAGGGATATTCGCATTGATCTGTCCACACCTGAAAAAGAATTCGAGCAGAAACGAATGCCGCTGAATATTATTCTGGACAGTAGTAAATGGCTGATGTGGCAGAGCAAATATCTGATGTTCTATCAGCATGCCCCGGATATCACCAGTGAGTTCAGTGCATTTACGACCAAAGTCTTAATCCCTGTTTCGCAGTATCAGATGCCTGTTATCGTTCTGGACAAGGATACACCGAAAGAAGCTGTTTGCCAGGTGTTTGAAAACGTCAACACCGGAGGTGTATCCCTGACCGTGTTTGAGCTTGTTACAGCAGTTTATGCCATGGATAGCTTCCCGCTCCGCGAGGATTGGGCGATACGTAAAGAAAAGTATTTGAGTGGAGACGTTATTTCAGGAGTAACTGCAACGGATTTTCTGACAGCGCTCACTCTGCTTTCCAGCTATAAAAGCGGTGGGGTTGTCAAATGCAAGAAGAAGGATGTGCTGAATCTGCCGCTGACCGAGTACAAGAAGTACGCGGATGCATTGACCGGAGGGTTCCAGGAGGCGGAAAAGCTGCTGCAGGAGGAACGCATCTTCTCCAGTCGTGATCTGCCATACAGCACGCAACTGATCCCACTTGCGGTTCTTTGTACGCTGCTGATGGAAAATCACCGAATCAGAATTACCAACATCAAGAACAAACTGAAGCAATGGTATTGGTGCGGTGTCTTTGGTGAGCTATACGGTTCTGCAAACGAAACGCGTTATGCCAATGACGTGCCCGATGTCATGAAATGGATAGATGGCGACGGAGCGATGCCTCGTACATGCGCTGAAGCTTACTTTACTCCAACCCGTCTGCTTTCCATGCAGTCTCGCCAGTCCGCTGCATATAAAGGAATCATGGCGCTAATTCTCAAAAATCATGCACAGGATTTCATAAGCGGCAGAGAGATGGACTTTACCGTTTACCAGGCGGAGAAGATTGACATTCACCATATCTTCCCACAGGATCACTGCATCAAGTGCAGGTATGACAAAGCAAAATGGAATTCCATCGTAAACAAAACGCCTATTTCTGCTGGGACAAATCGGGAAATTGGCGGCGTAGCACCCTCCCGTTACTTGGGCAAAATTGAGAAAAAAGGCGCAGTAAATCCGGAAACATTGGATGTATATCTTGCATCGCATTGGATTGATCCCGCCTTATGCCGCAGTGACGATTTCTCACAATTCATTATTGACAGAGCAAAGAAGCTGCTGGATGCCATCTCCGCCGCCATGGGTAAAGCAGTCAATGGGCGTGACAGCGAAGAAGTCATCCACAGATTTGGAGCAAGCTTGATTTGAGTACTTGATAAAAGGAGTGCCGACCATGATTCCTTCCGTTCTTGCCTCCCGTTTCCGGGACAGTCTGATTGAATATATGGATGCGTCGTATCCAATCACGACGCCGGTTTTCCGCGGGAGTATTCGTCGCTTCATGGAACGGGAAAACAATTTCTTCCATGAGCCATACATCTCGGTCAAGCTGCCTTTCCGTGTGGCCGAACAAGGCAACGAAAGGTTCAAGGCATTGCACCCTTCTTATCCGCCTTACGTTCATCAGAACAGGGCATTCGACCGCCTGTGCGGTACAGATCCTGTGTCTACTTTGGTGGCAACGGGTACTGGCTCCGGCAAGACGGAGTGCTTCCTGTACCCGATTTTGGAGTATTGCTATGCTCACAAGGGTGAGCCGGGCATTAAGGCGATCATCATCTATCCGATGAACGCCCTTGCCTCCGACCAAGCCCTGCGCATAGCCCGACTTATTCACGGCAGTGATGAGCTTCGCGGGAATATCACTGCCGGAATGTATGTGGGTGGCTTTGGTGGTACCCAAGGAAAAACCATGCAAAAGGATGCCATCATCACTGACCATGAGGCCATCCTGAACAGCCCGCCGGACATCCTGATGACCAACTACAAGATGCTGGACTACTTGCTTGTTAGGCCAGAAGACGCGCGGCTTTGGAGCCGTAACGATACTACCGGCGCGTTGCGCTTTATTGTAGTGGACGAATTGCATACCTTTGACGGCGCGCAGGGCACTGACCTGGCTTGCCTGATCCGCCGTCTAAAGAGCCGTCTGAACATTCCGGAAGGCGACCTCTGCTGTGTTGGCACCTCCGCTACCATGGGTGGAGAAGGTTCCGCTCAGGCGTTGCTTGATTATGCTCAGAATATTTTCGGTGAGGTCTTTGACAAAGAAGCCATCGTTACCGAAGATCGCCTGACCGGGCATGAATTCCTGGACAGCGCCGAAGTCAATCTGTATAAAATGCCTACGGAAGCTGAAGCCCGGGAGCTGAACCTGCTGGCGCAGGAAGAAGACGCTGAAGGTTATCTGGAGCATGCTATCTGCGCATGGTTTGAAGAAGACGATCGACCTGCAGAACCGACCTCAGATGAAGCAAGGGTGGCGCTGTCTGAAAAGCTGATGCATCACTCTTTCTTCCAAAGTCTGATGGGTGTCATGGACAGCAAGATCCGTACGATATCTGAGATTCAGGCTCAGCTGATTAATGTTTACCCAGAAATGGCGGGAAAAAATGCTCTTGCTATCGTGGAATCCATGCTGGCGCTGATTAGTCATGCTCGAATTAAGGACAGCGGCGGGCACTTGCGCCCATTCCTGCAGGTACAGATTCAGGTGTGGATGCGGGAATTGCGGCGGGTTATGGCCAAAGTGGATGGGCAGCAGTCGGAGCTTATGCTGGAATCTGACCTGAACCAGAAAATCGCAGACCAAGCCCGATATCTGCCTGTTGTCAACTGTCACGATTGTGGCGCGACCGGTTGGGCTGGGGTCGAAGACGAGAGCGGGCGTGTCATCATCCGTGATCTTGGTGCATTCTATAATCAATACTTTTCCGCTGACAAGCATATCCGCATGATCTTCCCCCGCTCGGAGGAGGACAAGCACGACTCTCAGATCCATCAGCCATACCGTTACTGCCCTGAATGCCAGAACGTACAGTTGGATCAAGGGGCGGGGAAATGCACCGTATGCGGCAAGGATACGATCCCAGTCTGGTACATTCTCCCCGAGTCTAAACACAAAAATTATGTCTGCCCCTTCTGCGGCGGAGAACACAGCCTGATCATGATTGGTCTCCGAAGCGCAACAGCCATCAGCGCGGGAATTTCCCGCGTGTATGCGTCCCGATTCAATGACGACAAGAAACTGTTGGCTTTCAGCGACAACGTTCAGGATGCTTCGCACCGCGCCAGTTTTTTCAACGCACGCACCTGGAGATCAACCTTCCGAATC
>UMIO01033643.1_pt1 | contig 13566 bp, 12 predicted proteins | sample 1965821 | NCBI WGS metagenome assembly UMIO01 (sample SAMEA4836127, study PRJEB28245) | human gut metagenome | biome: gut microbiome; material: fecal sample | place: Denmark | collected 2008
GCTGCTTCTGACTTTTTCTTACGCTTGACAGAGGGCTTTTCGTAAGCCTCTCTCTTACGGACCTCTTGGATGACGCCCGCTCTCGCACACTGCTTTTTAAAGCGACGGAGCGCGCTGTCCAGAGATTCATTATCCTTGAGCCGGATCTCAGCCATTTATATCCCTCCCATCCGCCATAAGGCAGGGGTTCTTTCGTCGTAGCATACCGATACAACACAAATTATTATACTGTCCGCGCCTTCGATTGTCAAGACTTGTTTCTTTCATTTTTCCGTCAATTCCCAGGGTTCTGGCAAAAGGCCGGCACTTCCTGGATCCCATCCAGCAAAGGCGCCCCACAGGTTTCCAGTCTCCGGCGACCTTGATGCCCTGCTGTGATCAGCACGCAAGGACAGCCCGCCTGTCCGGCCACCTCCCAATCGTGGAGGGTATCCCCCACAAACAATACCTCCCGGGAATCCACCCCATGCTCCGCAAAATACCGGCGGGCTACCCCGGATTTCCCTTGTGCGTAAATGTCGGAAATCCCCAGCAATGCTTCGAAATAGGACTGAATCCCTGCGGCAGTCACTTGCCGCTCCAAAGTTTCCTGAGGCGAAGCGGAGACAATCAGCTGGTGAAATCCCCCTTGCTGAAGCTGCTCCAGCACCTGCTGGGCATTCTCAAACAGTCTCGCTCCTTGGGACATGGAACCATACAAAACCGTCCATTCCTCTGCCAAATCTTCAAAGCGCTCCTGATCTAGATCCAAGCCTGCGTCCCGGTAATAGTCCCGCACCGGAAAGGTGAAGATCTTCTGATATTGCTCCCGGGTCTCCAAAACCGGCAATTCCCTTCGCGAAAGCATCCGATTCATCACTTGTCGGCTGATTTCCACATCGTCGAGCAGGGTTCCATTCCAATCCCATACAACTGTTTTCACCATGTCATTTCCCTCCTCGCCGTCATGATCCTTTTTCCGCCCGTTGGCGGTATTTAGGATGAGGTCACAGCATTTTCATAGCCGTACCTAGAAAAACAAAAAAACCGTATCATAACGATACGGTTTTTTGGAGCTGCTAACCAGATTTGAACTGGTGACCTCATCCTTACCAAGGATGCGCTCTACCGACTGAGCCATAGCAGCATATGGCGACCCGGAACGGGCTCGAACCGTCGACCTCTAGCGTGACAGGCTAGCGTTCTAACCAACTGAACTACCGGGCCATTTGCGTTGGAAGCCATCCATAGGTGAACCCCAGGACTCCTTCGCTTTGCCCGAATCACCTTCGAGCGACAGGTGCTATTATAGCGTACTCGAACCGGGTTGTCAAGAGTTTTTTTGACAGAAAAAATACTTTTTTTACGAAAGCCACTTTAGGAACTCTTCTTCCGTGGTACTGGTCTTCACATAGAACCGCCCCAAAGCGTACAAACTCTCCGGAACACAGGGCGATATCACAGCTTTTTCCGGACGAATTGTCACGGTGCATTGAAATCCCAAAGACTGCACCAATTCCTCGCTGAGCGCGTCATGAGCGCCTCCGGGATATGCCAGCACGGTAACTTCCTGCTCTGTGGCTTCCTGGATTTCTTCTCGGGATCGGGTCAAGTCCTCTGTGACGGCCTGCACATACGCCTCTTCTGTTTCCTCAGGGTGACACAAAAGATTGGGCCGGAGAAGGCGATTTTCTTCCAGGGATTCATAGGGGATCCATTGATGCATATCATAGCTGTGGCTTTGCAGAGAAATAAATCCAGATTCCACCATCTCTTTTGCCTGTTCCCAATCGAAATGTGGAAAGATGGGAATTTCCGTTTCCTTATAAGTATTTTTACCCATGGATACCCCAATGGGAAACACTGTGGCCTTCATTTCGAATTCCTGCAACAAAGGAAAGGCGATCTCATATGTGCTCAAATATCCGTCGTCAAAGGTGATGCACACCGGCTTTTCCGGGAGGGCTATCCCCCGCTGGCCAAAGTCGATCAGCTCCTGGAATGAAACTGTTTCAAAACCGTTTTCCTCCAAAAGCTCCAACTGTCTCCGGAACTGCCCTTCCCACATGGTATTGTCAGATAGATTGGGATCCTCTGGATCTCGGGTCAGATTGTGATACATCAAGATGGGCACTTCTACTTCCCTTGCCTGGATTTCAGGCTCCCCCGTCTCCACCCAGCGAATGCCAATTAAGATTCCTGTTCTCTCAGCAGCCTGAACATTCCATCCGGCCCACATGCACAAAAGCACCGTTAAGGCCAAACATACGCCCCTCTTTTTCAGACCTGCTCCGCTCCTCATGAAAACACACCCTTTCCCGCTTTGTCCAAAGCGGTTTACAAGTAAAAATAGTATAACTTATTCTTTGCACTTTTGTCAACGAAAGTGTAAGGGAACCTTGTTGTGCAAAGTAACAAAAAAGAGCACCGCTCTTTTGGAAGCGATGCTCTCGATTACTTCTCGATTACTTTATTTTACATTACATTGTTTTAGAAGACTTTCGTCTGAGTCCTCAATCAATGGATATCCAGCCGCCGAGAAGTGGGGGTTGTTTCAGGATTGCGCTTGGGCAAAACCAGCTTCAAAACACCGTTTTCGTAGCTGCCGGTGATTTCTTCGCTCTTCACATTGGAAATATCAAAACTCCGGCTGTAGGAGCCGTAGGAACGTTCCCGACGCAGATAATTGCTCTTGTCGTCCTTTTCCTCTGTCTCCGAATTGCGCTGTGCAGAGATCGTCAGGCAATCGCCCTCAATATCCACTGCAATATCTTCCTTCTTCATGCCCGGCAGGTCAGCTTCCAACTCGAAATGATCCCCCTTATCCTTAATGTCCGTATTAAAGCCAGAGGACATATTGTCGAAGAAGGACCGTTCCCAATTGTCCAGATCCCGGAAAGGATTGTACATGGAAAAATGGTTTCTGCGATCAAAAGGCATCATATCAAACATACTCATAAGTCATAACCTCCAAAATTCAATTTGCCGCCGCCAGCGGCCTCTTTGTTGTTTCTATACGTATTTATTCTTTCATTCCACTGATGTGGTACTCCATTGGTCTCGCCTTTCTTTCTGTTTCTGGTACTTATTCTAGAAGGCGATTATGACAGAATTTCAGATAAGTTATGAACAAATTGTGAATTTTAGCACTCTATCAAATTGAGTGCTAAAAAATGTTGGAATTACTTGCTTTCAGGCCATTTCCATCTTGCCCAAACCTTCCCCAACTGCTTGGCTGTCAGGCCAACGAGAATGGCCGCCGCCACAGTTCCTTCCCGTACGCCCTGAATTCTTCCCAAGAAAATCAGGGACAGCAAACAGGCGATCACCACAAGCGTCACATCAAACGCCACCTTCATGGTGCCAAACTTGACAGGGAAAATTTTACAGATAGCCAACACGACTCCTTCACCCGCCAGGACAACAACATTGGCTTTTACCTCCAAGCTGACCCCCAGAGCCACCAAAAAGATACCGATCAGACAAATAATCCACTGCTGCCAGTACGATGTGCACGTAATGTCTTGGACAGCCCACATGCCGAAATCTGTCAGGTACCCAAAAAAGAATGCCACCGGCAGCTGCATCAGCTGAATGGGTTGATACTTTCTGCGTAACAGGAGTATTTGAATACAAATAAAAACACAGTGCATCACAATGGTAGCCGTCCCCACCGTTAAAGGAGTAAACTCGCTGACTGCGTAGGGGACACTGGAAATAGGGGAAGTTCCCAAGTCCGCCTTAATGGAAAATGCCACTCCAAAGGCCATAATGGTCAACCCAATGAGCAACACCACATACCTCTGCACATAATTTACAACACGATTCATTGTACCCATTCCCTCTTATTCATTCATTTATTTCCAGTATACCACTCTTGTCAAAAAGAAGGCAAACTTAACTCCTACTTACCATATAAATAAGGATAATCCTCTATGAAAATGCAATATTTTTTAAAAAATCATTGACAGACCTGAGTGAAAATGCTAGAATAAGCAAGTCGAAATTCACATAGGGGTATAGCTCAGTTGGTAGAGCAGCGGTCTCCAAAACCGCGTGCCGAGGGTTCAAGTCCTTCTGCCCCTGCCAAAAAGACCAGCACTGCGTTTGCAGTGCTGGTCTTTTTCGTAATGGTAGTGGGCGAAACCGAGGCACGCGGAGCGTGGCGAGGGGCGCTGGCCGCCGGTGGCGGCCGTCAAGCGCCGACCGAGCCGGCAGGCGAGACAAGTCCGCTCTAAATGTTATATCTTTTTTCGCAGGTGTTCTCATCCGCTACCGCCCGTCCTCACCCGCTCTCATCCCTTTCAGCACCCAAAACGCACCCGGTTTCGCCTTTTTCGGCTTAATCTGGGTGCGTTTTCTCTTTTTTCGCCCTTTTGGACGTGCAAAATTTTCAAGCTGGTTTTTGTGCACCCTGCCGCATAGTGTTTACAGGTTGAAGTCATTGGTGATTCCGCTCAGTCGGGATGTATCTTTCTTGACGTAATACAGCTCCGTAATCTGACTGGTACTGTGGCCCAGTAGATCGGCTACCTGCCTCGGAGTGAGTGATTTAATGGTGCCATCCGCTTGTTTAATGCCGTTCACCAAGTTGGACGCGAAAGTGTGGCGCAAACTATGAAGCCCTTTCTTTTCTATACCCGCTGCTTCCAAGATTCTGTAATAGCGTTTGCGGAAGTTTACCGGGCGTGTGAAGTTACCGTGCTCATCCGGCACCAGAGGTGCGCTCTCTCCGAAGTAGGCTTCTTTCCGCAAGTCTTGGATCATAGCGATGGCTGTGTCGTTCAAGGGAACTGTGCGTTTACTGGTAGCAGATTTCAACTTGCCCACTTTCACATCTCTGCCCGGTTCAGCGTGGAGGCCGTCCCGCCGCCACACCTCTTTTACGCCTCGTTCTAGGTGTAAAACCCGGTGTTCCAAGTCGATGTCGCTGTTGAGCAGGCCCAGTAACTCTCCTGTGCGAAGTCCGGTGTTCAGCATGAGAATGTACGCTGCTGCCTGCTGATATTTTCTCTTGCCGTTGGCAAACGTAGCGAAGGCCTCCCGCTTGAACTTGGCAATCTCCGTGGGGGTAAACACAGTAACGGTTTCTTGTTCGGGCACACACTCTTTGTCTTGGGCAGCAAGGAAGTTGGCACGCTTCATCATGGGAACGCTCTGCATGGGATTCTTTGAGATTAAGCCCTCCTCGGTTAAGTAGCGGAAGTACTCGTTCAGAAGGATATGTACCTTCTTTACTGTTGTGTAAGCGTAGCCCTGCTCCATCCAATGGTTGAGCACGAATTTCAGATCGGCTGCTGTTATGTCCCCCACGATTTTCTTACCGATGAGCGGAAACACTTGGTGGTTTGCGGTACATTCCATCCGGTCGTAAGTGGTCCGCTCCACTGAGGGGAACTTAAAAACCTGCAGCCATTGGGTCAGGCTCTCTCGAAGTGCTTTCTGGGATTCGTCTGAGTTACGCACCTCTTCGTTGAACTGGGCGATGTAATTGGTGATCTTCTGCTGAGCTTCCGTTTTCGTCTTGCTGGAGAACACTTTTCGTTTCTTCTCTCCGTGTTCGTCAAAGTACCAGATGACACTTTGCCATCTTCCGTCTGTCCGCTTGAAAACATTGCCGTTCGTTGTGAGACGTTTCTTTGGCATGGTTGGCGGTTCCTCCTTCCGAGTGCTTTGTTCAACCACCAACACTACTCTAGAGGGTTGCCCTATGTCCAGATCAATGTTTCAACTCAGATAGAGAAAAAACTCCCTGCCTTTTGGTGGTTTTACACCTACCTCGAGCGGGGAGTTTTACGAAGTCCTTTTCTTTGTTTATGCGGCGCAAATTTTGAGGTGGGGCGCCCTTTTTTATACAGAGGAAAAGAAGAGTTTTTGAGGGGGGCGGGGCTTAGCCCCGCATTTTGCGCCAGGCTGGACAGCCAGGCGCTCTGCTTGCCCTGCCGAAAGCAGAAAAACTCCACAACCCCTATCTTGACACCGTGGAGAACGGCTCTGCTCTGGGAAAATCCGGCATCCACAACCCATAGCTTGACGCCAAGGTCCTTTTACCGACCCACACTTTTGAGCGCAGTGGAAAACCCTGAAAAAGCCCGTAGCGACCGGCTCTGCCGGGCGCTGTGAACCCGGATAGGTGTCGCTCTTAGGCGCCTATCCTTTCTCCTGCTCTTTTTTCACACCTCCACCTTGCGCCGCAATGTTCGAGTGATGCGAGGCCTGCTTTTTTCTTTCTGCCTTTCCTTTGCCCGTCTGCCTTACCTCGTCCTCATGCAGAGAGGAGACTGGAGTTTCTCTTGTTCGGCTTTGCCGCTGCTCGCAGATTCGTCCACAGCTGGCTCACACGCCTCCAACAGGAGCGATTTGGGGCTTCTGTGGTGTCGTTTCCCTGCCCGGTCCTCAAAACCGCACACAGGGCCACACGGGGCCGAGTTTGGTTCTCGCCGTTTTTTCCTCCTGCCCTTTTGCTCTGGCAAAGCTGCCACATCTCGTTCCAATTTGTAGTTTACTGCCTCTTGGATAGGACGGATTGTGTAAAGAAGATTCCCGTTCCGCACCAAGCCAGCTTTAGTTCTCACCTTCGTGGGTTCCGTGTGGATCAGTCGCTTCTCTTCCAGTTGCCTTATGTACTTGGCAACCGTGTTGGCACTCATGCCTGTATGCTGGCAGATCTTCCCTATACTAGGCCAGTACTGGTGGGTTTTCCTGTCCTCGCAGAACATCAGGTAGGAGTAAACAGACAACTCGCCAGGGTTTAACCCCAAGGTAAAAATCTCGTTTGGCAGAAGAAAATACTGGCCCAAAGGACTTCGTTTCGTGTAAGTGTTTTCGATTTCCGTGGCGTTACCTCCAAAATGTTTTTCAAGATTCTACACCTATGTTCTGAGCTATGTCCATAGAGAAATCGGATTTTATAGCTTGTTCACAGGCATATTCTTGCAAGCTCTCCTCCAAACTGTTTTTTTGAATTCTTTTTCTTTGCTTACTGCCCCGCAAATTTTGAGGTGGCCTCTCCCCTGATTTTGGGTAGGCAAAAGGCCAGGATCGCTCCCGGCCTTCCCACTTACTCATGTTTTTTTCAGGGTTGTCGCCAGTCCCAGGATCATGAAAGCCGCCTCCGCTCGGGTGGTGCTGCCGCCGGGATGAATGGAATCACCCTCTTTTATGAAAGAATGTAATCGTTGATACAGTCGTACCAATGCACATAGGTTGCACCGTTGATAGTCAACCGTTCAGTCCACTTCTTTTGGTCGTGATCAATATTCCAATCATCCCGGTTAAATCTTCGCCACAAAACAGTACGGCCTTTTCGGTCCGAACACTGTTCGCAGGCCCCTTTGTCTTGCGGCACAGTTTTTGGATAAGTGTTATATCGGAATGCCCCTCCAAAAGATTGCCCCCAAACCTCTGCAACAACAGCAGATCAAGCCTTGCCATCAAGGAAAGCCGTAATCTCCCCTAGCGCTTTTTCCACAATATTCGCAATATCGCTAATGGCTTTCTCTATTTCAGATTCTGAAAACTTATATACAGAAGTGTATCTGTACTCACCGTTTGTATGACTACAATTCATAGTTAGCGGATTGATATCAAACAATCTGTCAAACTCCGCCAGAGCAGTTGGCTTACAGCGATAAATCGATATGGACACCTCGGTAATTCCTATCGCATAATTCGTCTTCAAATGATAACCAACAGCATAGTTCACTCCTGCAAATTCAGCGGTAGAGGTTCCCCAGGTGTCAGAAATTCTGTGCTCCGAAGTATTCTTTCTGGGCTGCCAAACTGAAAAATTCACGCCTGTTCTCTCCAGGACAACCTGATTTACCGCTTTCACAATATTCTTGTTCTGATAACGGTACTTCCAGTCGAACTCGCTCTTTTCCTCGGTACCCTCCTGCGTATTCACCGACGTAACTGTAGAAAATGACAGGATACTCTTTAACTTTTCCAGCCTCTGTTCGCTAACACGTTCTTTTCCTATCTCAAGCAATGTGTTGAGATACTTCATAAAGTTTGCTATACGCGCCAACTTCACTTCGTCCTCTGTACCCAGGGCGTCTTTCAAATCGCCATTGTTGAAAATATCGCCCTCAAATTCCCGAAAGAATTCTTCGTCCAATGTATCCTCGCTTGACAAGATATACCGGTACAATTCCTCATATTCCATCTGGATGCATATGATCGCAAACAGCAGAAGATGTGTTTGCGCATCCCCCTGAGCCTGCAGCTTATCTCGCAGCATAATGTCCAATAACAGATATGTATTAAACAACCGCTTGATACTTCGGGGATTGCACCCGATAGACAAATTGATAAGCCGCACAAAATCATCTACATTGTCGGTCTGCATTCCCATTTTTAGCAGCATACTTCCTACATACCTGGCAATGTTGTATTGGGCCGTTGGCACCTTAAACGGCAGCTGAATAATCTTGTCAAAAAAGCTGCGTCCTTTCTTAGCATCAACCTGGTCTCCAAACTTTTCCTTAATCCCCTGGGTAACGATCTCATAATCTACTGCCAGAACGTATACGCAGTTTTCGCAGTCTAAAAAAACCTTTAACACCTCTAAAAGCTCTACGGCTTTCTGAGGCTGTAACCGATCCAAGTCATCGATAAAAATAACGACACGGTCTTTCTTGGTTTTTGCCAACTTGTCGTTAATCAATTCCTGAAATTTGTTTTTTAACTTTCTTATCTCAGTGGGGTAATCACGGCTTGCGCTATTCATATTGCTTAGGATTTCTCCGGCAGCTGCACCGCCAAGTACCTTTTCCGCTGCAAAACCTGTAGCTAACCTCATCGCCCCGCCAAGGGCAGTAACGATTTTCTTCAAGCCCTCACTGTCATAGTCCAACTGCGAGAGCAGATAGTAGAGCATGGAAAGGGTCAACTCGTTCTGTAGCTCGAACTGTGAAAATTGCCAGGTATTGAACCATATCGTATAAGCGCTCCGGGAGATCTTCTCCTGAATCATATTCATCATACTGGTCTTGCCGCTACCCCAGTCGCCCTGGATGGATATGGTCATAGGTGTGTCGCTATTAAGGATAAAAGTACTCAGACCATTCACGTAGCGTTCAATGCCAAAAGTATCATCTTTCTGCCGCTCAATAGGCTTGTCCGTATTCCCCAGCATGGAGCTTCCCCTTTCCTGTTTAGTCTGAAGTAATTATAGCATATTTGTATGGAGGGTACAACCGTCATCACAATGTATTTGGCTTGAGTAATTAAGTCGATCAATTATTACACCGTGTCCTTTTCTTGTTTGTCCCATTATGCTGCACCATATGGGAAGAAAACTCCCCACCCCATCTTGTATCCTATCATTGCCCCTGCTATAATGGGACCAGCCAAGGAGGCCTGAAGATGAGAGAAATGGGTGAAAAACTGTTGCTATGCCGGGGTACAGATGCATATGATAAACAGCTGAAGCAACTCTGCCTTTCTACAGAGCTACACCCCTTTTTTGGTGTGCTTCACCCAGAGCTTCTGCCCTATGTAGGGCAGAATTACAAAAAAACGGGCATACTGCTGGTGGGAGAGAGCCACTATGTAGAAAAAGCCACCGTTGAGCAACTTCGACAGACAGATTGGTACCACCGCGCGCTTCCCCCGGAGGGAACATATCCTTTCAACAGCGGGAAAGGGGCACAGGACTGGTTTGACACTCGTGAGGTAATTGTCCGCTATATGACTAACTGCAGGGGCCGAGGACATACTATCTTTTCCCGCCCGGTAGAAGTCTTAGAAAAGTTGGGACTTGGCACGGGAGATAAGGAAAAAGACTTTGACCATTTTGCTTTCATGAATTTTTTCCAACGTCCCGCCCTTTCAAAAGGACAAAGCTTCACCCCTATCCTGGAGGGGGAGGTGCTTGCCGCCAATGAAGTGCTAGAACAGGTCGTTGCCACCCTAAATCCCCAGGCTGTTATCTTCCTGTCAAAAAAGGCGTATCGGGCATTCGAGAAGATACGCTGTCCGCAGACTCCGATACACGCTGTTTCTCATCCTACCTGCGCCTGGTGGAATCGCCGAAGGAAAAATGGCAGCTGCGCCGAGGAAGACTTCAAGGCGCTTTTAGAAAAGTATAAAGGACCTGTGGTGTAGTTATAACCATTCGCCATTGTCCTGCCCGTTGCAGCAACCAGTATTTTCGGAAGATGGAAGTTCCAACTCTGCGTATTCGTAAAACCCGTTGGCAGGCTGGAAGCGGGGCAAAAATGCGGCCTCTGTGAATTGTGCGTCTTGAGAAAGAAATCTTATAATTGAAAAAGAAATGGAGGCGTCCGCAAGTGCGGACGCCTCCAAATTAACACGCAAAATTAGTTAGCTGCTGCTTTTACGGGGGATCCCCTATCCCCGTTTGTGATTCATCACCCCAGCAACAGCTCCACCAACGCATCCCCTTTAAATTTCTGCCCCTGCCTTGTCTTTGTCTCGTCCCGGCGGGGGTCGTACTCGGCGATGGGGCGGTTTAACTTGTCTCTCGCCTCACGCTTGCCAAACAGCTTGTTCCGGATGGTGCCCCGCTTGCGGCGCAGGGCGTCATAGACCACCAGGTTGCCTCGGGTGTCCTGGGTGATTATGCCCAGCTTGCGGCCGTGGCTGTCTTTAATGATTTGTTCTGCCATATGTCATTCCTCCTGTCCTTTTTCAAATAATACACTGTTTCATCTATATATTCAAGCCAGGTACAGCAAAAGATTGCCCAAGGGCACCTTTGTAGCCGCACTCGAACATGACGGCTGTAAGGGCGGGCAAGCTTTTTGGTAGCTCATGTAAGCATTCTACAAGATGTGGTGAGGAAAAAAGAGAACATGAATCTTGATATTATTGGTATCACGGCCAAAAGGGAAAGGAGGTTACACATGGAAGCGTTTGACATGGTCATCGAACATTCGTACATCAAGCAGGAACTCATGCAGATCAGCGGCACACCGAAAAACCGAGAATTCTATGACAAGCTGGGTGCATCCGCTCCTACGACGCCTCTCCCCTGCTGGAAAAAGGCGGTGTGTTCGCCCCCCTGCGGGACGACGCCATCTTTCGGGAGCGCCTCACTGTTCTCAACGACACAGTCGCCTGGGATTTAGACGGGAACCGCGATCCAGCCGCCTGCATCGACCTGGACCCCTGCGAGTTGTACAAGTCCTGCTCCGTGGTGGAGGACCCCCTCAAAAAGGCGATTTGACCGCTGTTTAGAGCCATAAAATTTCCCCACAGCACCAAACCAGCACCGCCCTCTTTCAGACTTGCGGCAAAAAACGGCCGACACAGCCCCTTTTCCGCTATCGCTTGCATGTTTCCACATTCACTCCAAAACCGCGTGCCGAGGGTTCAAGTCCTTCTGCCCCTGCCAAAAAGACCAGCACTGCGTTTGCAGTGCTGGTCTTTTTCGTAATGGTAGTGGGCGAAACCGAGGCACGCGGAGCGTGGCGAGGGGCGCTGGCCGCCGGTGGCGGCCGTCAAGCGCCGACCGAGGCGGCAGGCGAGACAAGTCCGCTCTAAATGTTATATCTTTTTCGCAGGTGTTCTCATCCGCCACCACCTGTCCTCACCTGTCCCCATCCTCTCCAGCACCCAAAACGCACCCGGTTTTGCCTTTTTCGGGCTTTTCCGGGTGCTTTTTCGTGTTTTTGACCCTTTTGGATGTGCAAAATTTTCAGGCTAGTTTTTGTGCACTCTGACTCATAGCGTTCACAGGTTGAAGTCGTTGGTGATACCATGTAGACGAGAAGTATCCTTTTGGACATAGTACAGTTCGGTAATTTGGCTGGTACTGTGGCCCAGTAGATCGGCCACCTGCCTCGGTGTCAGGGATTTGATGCTGCCATCCGCCTGCCTAATCCCGTTCACCAAGTTGGAAGCAAAAGTGTGACGCAAACTGTGAAGCCCTTTCTTTTCTATCCCGGCAGCTGCCAAGATGCGGTAGTAGCGCTTGCGGAAGTTTACCGGTCGGGTGAAGTTGCCGTGCTCATCCGGGACCAGGGGCGTGTCATCTCCGAAGTAAGCTTCTTTCCGCAAATCATGGATCATGTCGACCGCTGTGTCGTTAAGTGGAACTGTGCGCTTGCTGGTGGCAGACTTCAGCTTGCCTACTTTCACATCTCTGCCCGGTTCAGCTTGCAGGCCGTCCCGTCGCCAGACTTCTTTCACACCACGCTCCAGGCGCAACACTCTGTTTTGCAAGTCGATGTCGCTGTTAAGCAAGCCCAGTAGCTCTCCTGTGCGAAGACCGGTGTTCAGCATGAGAATATAGGCAGCTGCCTGCTGATATTTGCGTTTGCCATTTAAAAATGTTGCGAAGGCCTCCCGCTTGAACTTGGCGATCTCCATAGGTGTGAACACAGTGACGGTTTCTTGCTCCGGCACACACTCCTTGTCTTGTGCTGCCAGAAAGTTTGCTTTCTTCATCATCGGCACGGATTGCATGGGGTTCTTTTGAATGAAGCCTTCCTCTGTCAAGTAGCGGAAGTATTCGTTGAGAAGAATATGTACCTTCTTCACGGTGGTATAAGCATAGCCCTGCTCCATCCAATGGTTCAGAACGGATTTAAGGTCTGCAGCGGTAATGTCCCCCACGATTTTCTCTCCGATGAGCGGATAGATCTGGTGGTTTGCTGTACATTCCAGGCGGTCATAAGTTGTCCGCTCCACCGATGGGAACTTAAAAACTTGCAGCCAGTGGGTCAGGCTCTCTTGAAGTACTTTCTGCGATTCATCCGAGTTACGGATTTCCTCGTTAAATTGGGCGATGTAGTTGGTAATCTTCTGTTGGGCTTCTGCTTTCGTCTTGCTGGAGAACACTTTTCGTTTCTTCTCTCCGTGTTCGTCGAAGTACCAAATGACACTTTGCCATCTTCCGTCTGTCCGCTTGAACACGTTGCCGTTGGTGGTCAATCTCTTTTTTGGCATCTTGCTGCCCCCTTTCTTTAACCACCAACACTACCGGATATGTGTGACCTATGTCTAGCCCTATGTTGCAACCTAGACAGAGAAAAAGCTCCCCGCCTTTTGGTGGTTTTACACCTACCTTGGGCAGGGAGTTTTTCAAAGCTCTTTTCTTTGTTTATACCGGCACAGATTTTGCGGTGGCCCCGCCTGGTTATTAGCAGAGAAAAAAAGGAGGGGGTACGGGGGCGAAGGTCCCCGGTGGGGACCGTTCTGAGCCGACCGAGCCGGCAGGCGAGACCGCCCCGCATTTTGTGCCTGGCTGGACAGCCAGGCGCTCTGCTTGCCCTGCCGAAAGCAGGAAAATTCTGTAGCGCCTATCTTGACACCGTGGAGAACGGCTCTGCTCTGGGAAAATCCGGCATCCACGACCCATAGCTTGACGCCAAGACCCTTTTACCGACCCACACTTTTCCGCCCTGTTGGGACCTTCGAAAAAGCCCGAAGCGACCGGCTCTGCCGGGCGCTGTGACCCCGGGTAGGTGCCGTTCTTTGGCGCCTACCCTTTCTCCTGCTCGAAAATCACACCCCGAAATCTTCGCTCAATGTTGGGGCTATGTTATGGGCCTTGGAAGGGTGTCCTTGCTGGCCTCCGGGCCAGTTTTTTTCTTCTTCTGCTGCTCACTCCCTCTG
>UMIO01042794.1_pt1 | contig 13558 bp, 7 predicted proteins | sample 1965821 | NCBI WGS metagenome assembly UMIO01 (sample SAMEA4836127, study PRJEB28245) | human gut metagenome | biome: gut microbiome; material: fecal sample | place: Denmark | collected 2008
CGGCATCAATTGCCGCCTTCACAATGGGAATGATCTGTGGATAGGCAAGGCCCACATCCTCGCAGGCACATACCATCAGGCGACGGCAGGCCGAGGGCAGATCTCCTGCTTCCAGCAGACGGGCCAGATAATGCAGCGCCGCATCCGGGTCGGAGCCGCGCATGGACTTCTGGTAGGCTGACACGATGTCGTAGTGGTCATCGCCCTCCCGGTCATACCGCATGGCAGTGCGGCGGGTGACCTGCTGGATCATTTCCAGCGTAATGTGCTTTTCCCCATCCTCAATGGGAGCTGCCGTCACCGCAAAATCAAGACAGCCCAGCGCCTTGCGCAGGTCGCCGCCTGCGCTCTCGGCAAGGTAGGCACAGGCATCCTCGTCCATGCAGACCTTTGTGCTCTCCCCTTCCGAAAGCTTTTTCAGTGCATTGTGCACCCCACGCTCCACATCCGCCGCCGAAAGCGATTTGAACTCAAACACCGTGCAGCGGGACAGCAGCGCATTATAAATGTAGAAGTACGGATTTTCGGTGGTGGATGCAATGAGCGTGACCGAGCCGTCTTCAATGCATTCCAGCAGGCTCTGCTGTTGTTTTTTGTTCAGGTACTGGATCTCGTCCAGATACAGCAGGATGCCTCCCGCACCTGCCAGCGTGCCGATATCCTTGAGCACCGCCTTGATGTCCCCGGTGCCGCAGGAAGTGCCATTGAGCTTATGCAGCGTCATACCGCTGTTTTCTGCAATGATGCGCGCCACAGTCGTTTTTCCGGTACCAGACGGGCCGTAGAAGATCATGTTGGGGATGCGTCCGCTCTCGATGGTACGGCGGAACACCCTGCCCGGTGCCAGCAGATGCTGCTGACCGCAGACATCTGCCAGTGTTTTGGGCCGCAGACGCTGTGCCAGTGGTTCGTTCATCGTGTTTCCCTCCTCCCGTACCGAGGTGCAATTCCCCCAGCATTTTTCTATAGTATATCGCATTTTGTCAGTAAGAGCAAGGTTTTATCTGAAAATCATTCTCAGATAATTTTTGCCCGCAGTTTACAAAAAACGCAAAACATGGTATTATCGTATCAGCTTTTGTTGATGGGAGTGGATGAAATGCCTGTTCGCAAAAAGGCACCAGAAGACCTTACTGCAAAAAAGGCGCTGGCGCTGGAAGTGATCGACCGGTTAAAAAAAGAATACCCAGATGCCGGCTGTACATTGGATTATGACCACGCCTGGCAGCTTCTGGTCAGCGTGCGTCTGGCAGCCCAGTGCACCGATGCCCGCGTGAACATTGTGGTGGAAGACCTGTTTGCCAAATATCCCAATGTTGCTGCGCTGGCTGCTGCGGAACCCGAAGACATTGAAGCCATCGTCAAGCCCTGCGGGTTGGGACACTCCAAAGCGCGGGATATCTCCGCCTGTATGCGGGTGCTGCGCGATAAATACGGTTGTCAGGTGCCCACCACCTTTGAAGAGCTGCTCGCCCTGCCCGGCGTAGGCCGCAAGAGCGCAAACCTTATCATGGGCGATGTGTTTGGCAAGCCTGCTATCGTAACAGACACCCACTGCATCCGGCTGTGCAACAAGATCGGCCTTGTGGACGGCATCAAGGAACCGCAGAAGGTGGAAATGGCCCTGTGGAAGATCGTTCCTCCGGAAGAAGGCAGCGACCTGTGCCACCGCTTTGTGATGCATGGTCGGGCAGTGTGCAATGCGCGCAAACCAGAATGCGAAAAATGTTGTTTGAAGGATATTTGCCGCTTTGCCCGGGAAACCGCCGGGCAGAGCGCAGAGCTTTAAAATTCAGGAGGTCGAGTATTATGTTTGGTTTTATTTTCAGTCTACTGATCGGCGCTCTGGCTGGTTACATCGCTGGCCGCATTATGGGCAGCGAAACTTCCACCGTGCGCAATATCGTGCTGGGCATTCTGGGCGGTTTTGTAGGCAGTATCGTGTTCGGCCTGATCGGTCTGAGCGCTACCGGCATCGTGGGTGAGATCCTCGTTTCCGTTGTGGGTGCCTGCATCTGCATCTGGATCGGCCGTAAGCTGTTCAACTGATTATTCTTGTGTGCAAGGCTGCTCTTCGAGTTTTTCTCGGAGGGCAGTTATATTTTTGAGTCACAGACGATTTGCACCTGTTCTGCCGCAAAATCAAATCTTGACAGCGCACAGGAAGTATGATAGAATATTTCTCGTTGCAGAACATGCAAGAAAATTTTATCTGCTACTGTGGCTCAGCTGGTAGAGCAGCTCACTCGTAATGAGCAGGTCGCCTGTTCGAATCAGGTCAGTAGCTCCAGAAATCCTACGAATTTACGTTTAAAATCGTAATTCCGTAGGATTTTTTTATTTAGTCTCGCAAGTTTTCGCAAAACCGCAGCATAAACCGCAACATCGCCCACAAAACAAGACAAAATAAAACGCCCCGCAACACCATTTCATAGGGCGTTATGCGCATTTTTATGCTTTCTTTTGGACAGGCTCCTTGAGTTCACAATGCAGGTTTGTCAATGATGTGTTTCTGTGATGTTTGGTGTAGCAATTTAACTGTACCACAGAACGACTCATTCGTCTTTTTCACTTTGTAACACATCTATTGTAATCCCATACAGTTTTTATGGATCAATCTATGAAATTTTATTGATAATCCTTCATGGGAGTGGTAAAATATTTTTATATCTCTGTCATTCTGTGCCCCTTCGCGGTAGAGGGAGAGCGCAAAACAGAAAAGACGCAAAAATTGCGGCATCCTTTCCGTGGGTGGGTTTTACAGCGCACACTCTTGCGGGCGGTGATGTATGATCAGTAAGCCAAAGCAGCCAGCCGCAAGACGATGGCTGCCCAAGAAGTGTGAGGAGAAGGATCGGATGAAAACAAAAACATTGCGCCGCCTATTTTCCATGCTTGCGGCACTGGTGATGGGGCTATCCCTGCTCACCGGATGCAGCGGAAAAGATGCGGAACGAACACAGAAGCTGGAAGACGCTCAGACCATTCAGGTGTATCTGTGGAGCACCAGCCTGTACGAAAACTATGCGCCCTATGTTCAGGCGCAGCTGCCGGACGTGAACATTGAATTCATCGTAGGCAACAACGATCTGGATTTTTACAAGTTTTTGCAGCAGAACGGCGGTCTGCCGGATATCATCACCTGCTGCCGCTTCTCGCTGCACGATGCGGCACCGTTGAAGGACAGCCTGATGAACCTTGCCATGACCAATGAGGCGGGCGCTGTGTACAACACCTACCTCAACAGCTTCAAAAACGAGGATGGCAGTGTGAACTGGCTGCCGGTGTGCGCGGATGCCCACGGCTTTGTGGTCAACCGCAGCCTTTTTGAGCAGTACGATATTCCCCTGCCCACCGATTACGCAAGCTTTGCAGCGGCCTGTCAGGCTTTTGAAAAGATCGGCATCCGCGGCTTTACCGCCGATTACGCCTACGACTACACCTGCATGGAAACCCTGCAGGGGCTTTCCGCTGCCGAGCTTACCACCACCGCGGGGCGCAAGTGGCGTACTGCCTACAGCGACCCCGCCAACACCGCACGGGTCGGTCTGGACGACACCGTGTGGCCGGGGGCATTTGAGCGGATGGAGCAGTTCATTCAGGATACCCACCTTACGGCAGACGATCTTGCGTTGAATTACGACGATGTGACCAGGATGTTCCGGAACGGAGAAGTTGCCATGTACTTTGGCAGCTCTGCCGGTGTGAAGATGTTTCAGGATGAGGGCATCGACACCACCTTTTTGCCCTTCTTCAGCCAGAACGGCGAACCGTGGATCATGACCACTCCCTATTTCCAAGTTGCCCTGAACCGGGATCTGGAGCAGGACACTGCGCGCCGCGAAAAAGCCATGAAGGTGCTGAACGTCATGCTCTCCGAACAGGCGCAGAACCGCATCGTCTCGGAGGGGCAGGACGTACTGAGCTACAGCCAGAACGTCCCCCTGCGCCTGACCGAGTATCTGAAAGACGTGCGCAGCGTAGTGGAAGAAAACCACATGTATATCCGCATCGCCTCCAACGATTTCTTTGCCGTTTCCAAGGATGTGGTCTCCAAAATGATCGCAGGCGAGCTTACCGCTGCGCAGGCGTATCAGGCCTTCAATGCCAAGCTCCTTGCCGAAGAGGAGCCTGCCGACAACGAGACCGTGCTGACCTCCGGGAAGGCCTATTCCAACGTATTCCACGCAAACGGCGGCAGCGCTGCCTTCTCCGTGATGGCAAACACGCTGCGCGGCGTGTATGGCACCGATGTGCTGCTTGCCACCGCAAACAGCTTTACCGGCAGTGTGCTGCAGGCGGATTATAACCAGAAAATGGCGGCTTCCATGATCATGCCGAACGGTCTGATGTCCCGCCAGCGCACCATGACCGGTGCGGAGCTGAAAGAGACCGTCCGCGCCTTTGTGGAAGGCTGCGAGGGCGGGTTTGTGCCCTTCAACCGCGGCTCTCTGCCGGTGGTCAGCGGCATTGCCGTGGAGGTAAAAGAGGCAAACGGCAGCTATACCCTGACCGGCATCACCCGGAACGGTCAGCCGCTGGGGGATGGCGACACCGTTACCGTGACCTGCCTTGCAACGGAAAAGCAGATGGAAGCGCTGCTTGCGAGCGATAGCGGCACGTCTGCGGGCGAAGATGCGTGGGTAAAATCCACATGGACAGATTACGTTTCCGGCGGCAAGGCAGTGCTTGCAGAGCCTGAAAACTACATGACACTGAGGTGAGCGGGATGGCAGACGAAAAGCACGAATCCAAACGCAGCTGCTATTCCCGGCACAAGTGGCTGCTTGCCGCCGCTGCCATCCTTCTTTTGGTCTTTCTGGCAGCCGGTTTCAGCGTCCGGTACATCTCGTTTGTGTCGCAGACCATCTATCAGGAAAGCACCTCGCATCTGGAAGAGGTACTGTATAAATCCAATAGTATGCTGAAAGAGATGGTGCGCAAAAACCTGACCTATCTGCATCTGTACAACGGCTTTCTGAAAAGCACCTCGAATGAGGATGAAATTCAGGCATATATCGAGGAAGCACAGCAGGCAACCGGATTTGTTGACTTCTACTTTCTTTCCTATGACGGCAACTACACGACCGTGACCGGGGAAACCGGCTACCTTGGCCTGCAGACCAATCTGGACGAAAAGCTCTCCGATGGCGAGGATATCGTCGTGAATACGGCGCTGCCCGGCAAAGCCCCGATGCTTGCGTTCATCTGCCCCGAAACGCAGGGCAGCTACCGGGGCTTTGCCTACGATGCTGTTGCCATCACCTATTATAATGATGCTGTGCTGCGATTGCTGGACAACTCTGCTTTTCAGGGCAATGCCAGCAACTATGTGATCTACCCGGATGGGCGGGTGGTCATCGACAATTCCGTAAACCGCAAGGAAATCATTTACAACTTCATTGCGATGCTGCGCGACCATTCCGACCTTTCTGAGGAACAGATCCTTGCCCTTTCGGATGATTTTGCGCAGGGCCGCAGCGGAAACCTGAGGGTCAAACTGGGCGACATCAGTTATTATCTGGTCTACGAGAATACCGCGGTCCAGAACTGGACGATGGTGGGGCTTGTGCCGGTCAGCATCGTCAATGCCAGTCTGGATAAGCTGTGGTTCCACACGGTGCAGATCGTGGCGAGCATCGCCTTTGGCCTTGCTGTGCTGATCATCCTGCTGATCCTGCGCAGAAGCCATACGACCCTGCGCCGGAAGGACACTGAGATCCTGTACCGGGATGAGCTGTTCCAAAAGCTTTCGCTGAACGTGGACGACGTTTTCCTGATGCTGGACGCAAAAACCTCCAAGGTGGATTATGTCAGCCCCAACGTCGAACGGCTGCTGGGCATCCCGTGGAAAGAAGTGCGGCAGGATGTCCATGTTCTGGCGAACCTGCACCCGAAAGACGACCCGGACCGTGACAAGAACTTTCTGGAGAGGCTTCACCGCGGGGAACAGCGCGAGTGGGATGCGGCGTATATGCATCAGGAGACAAAAGAGCTGCGCTGGTTCCACATCGTTGCCATGGGCAGCGATGTGGCAGGCAGGACAAAATATATCCTTGTCATGTCCGACCGCACCGCCGACAAACAGATAAACCAGGCGCTTTCGGATGCCGTTGCAGCTGCCGAAACGGCCAACCGCGCCAAGAGCACCTTCCTTTCCAATATGTCCCACGACATCCGCACCCCCATGAACGCCATCATCGGCTTTACCACGCTGGCACTCAGCAACATTGACGATAAAGACCGGGTGAAGGATTATCTTGCCAAGACCCTCGCTTCCAGCAATCATCTGCTTTCCCTCATCAACGATGTGCTGGATATGAGCCGTATCGAAAGCGGAAAGATCCATCTGGAAGAAGTGGAAGTCAACCTTTCGGATGTGCTGCACGACCTGAAAACCATCGTCAGCGGGCAGATCTACGCAAAGCAGCTGGAGCTTTATATGGATGCCATGGATGTGACCGATGAGGATGTCTACTGTGATAAGACCCGGCTGAATCAGGTGCTGCTGAACCTGCTGTCTAACGCCATCAAGTTCACCCCGGCGGGCGGCACAGTCTCGGTGCGGGTGCGGCAGCTTGCCGGAACGGTGCGCGGCTGCGGGCAGTACGAGTTCCGCGTCAAGGACAACGGCATCGGCATGAGCCAAGAGTTCGCCAAAAAGATCTTTGAGCCGTTTGAGCGGGAGCGCACCTCCACGGTAAGCCGGATCCAGGGCACCGGCCTTGGCATGGCTATTACCAAAAACATCGTGGATATGATGGGCGGCACCATCGAGGTGCAGACGGCGCAGGGCAAGGGCAGCGAGTTTATCATTCGTGTGCCGATGCGTGCGCAGGCCGAGCACCGTCCGGTGGAAAAGATCACCGAACTGGAAGGCCTGAAGGCACTGGTGGTTGATGACGATTTCAACACCTGCGACAGCGTGACAAAGATGCTGGTCAAGGTGGGAATGCGTGCCGAGTGGACCCTTTCCGGCAAGGAAGCGGTGCTGCGTGCACGGCAGTCCATCGAGATGAGCGATGCTTACCATGCCTATATCATCGACTGGCGCTTGCCGGACATGAACGGCATCGAGGTCACCCGCCAGATCCGCAGCCTGAACGATGATACGCCCATCATTATCCTGACCGCCTACGACTGGTCCGACATTGAGGTGGAGGCAAAGGCTGCCGGTGTGACCGCCTTCTGCTCCAAGCCCATGTTCATATCCGACCTGCGCGAGACCCTGATGAACGCCATCGGACAGACACAGACGGATGCGGCGCAGGAGCTGCTGCCGGAAAAGAACACCAACTTCAAGGGCAGGCACATCCTGCTGGTAGAGGACAACGAGCTGAACCGTGAGATCGCGCAGGAGATCCTGTGCGAGTACGGCTTCCGGGTCGATACGGCGGAAAACGGTGCCGTGGCGGTGGAAAAGGTAAGCACTGCCGCACCGGGCAGCTATGATCTGGTGCTGATGGATGTGCAGATGCCGGTGATGGACGGCTATACCGCCACCCGGCAGATCCGCGCACTGGGCGACCCTGCACTGGCAAAGATCCCGATCCTTGCCATGACTGCCAACGCATTCGATGAAGACCGCCGCAATGCCTTGGAAAGCGGCATGACCGGCTTTTTGTCCAAACCCATCGTGATCGGCGACCTTGTGCAGGAGCTGCGCAAAATTTTGTAACAAGCCGCCTGTCAGGCATAAAAAAAAATAAAGCACCCGCAGCAATTTGCTCACCGGAGATTCAAAACCTCTGTGGCGTTTGCTGTGGGTGCTTTTGCTTTTGGGTGCTGTTTATTTCAGTACATCTGCAAGGACCTGCAGCAGGTGCGGAATATCCAGCGGCTTTGCAATATGGCCGTTCATACCGGCCTGCAGTGCGTTCTGACGGTCTTCCTCAAAGGCATTTGCCGTCATTGCAAAGATGGGGATGCCAGCCTTTGCGGCATCCGGCAGCGCACGAATCTGCCGCGTTGCCTCGTAGCCGTCCATGTTGGGCATCTGGATGTCCATGAGGATCAGGTCATACTGTCCGTCTGCCGCCTGCTTCATCTTCCGGACGGCGATCTCGCCATCCTCGGCAGATTCCACCTCAAAGCCCGCTTCCTTCAGGATCTCCACTGCGATCTCACGGTTCAGCTCGTTGTCCTCCACCAGCAGGATCTTTTTCCCTTTGAAGGCCTCCGCGTTCCGCTGCACCGGCCTGCAGTCAGGCTCTGCACCGAACGGCTCTGCCAGCACTCTGCGCAGCTCCGAGAGGAACAGCGGCTTTTCGCAGAAGGCGGTAACACCGGCAGCGCGGGCTTCCTCTTCAATATCGGACCAGTCGTAGGCGGTCAGGATGATGATGGGGCAGCTTTTTCCGATCACCTTGCGGATCTGCCGCACGATCTCGATGCCGTTCATATCGGGGATCAGCCAGTCGATGATGTAAACGCTGAATTCATCCCCCTGCTCCATGGCATACCGGGTGCGGATCACCGCTTCCCTGCCGGAGATCGTCCACTCCGGCCGCATCCCGATCTTGGACAGCATGGTGCTGACGCTCAGGCAGGTGTCGGTATCGTCGTCCGCCACCAGTGCCCGCAGCCCTTCCAACTGCGGGAGCTGCCTGAGTTCCACCTTTTGTCCGCTGAGCGCAAAGCAGAGATTCACGATGAACTCGCTGCCCTTGCCCGGCTCACTCTCAATGGCGATGGTGCCGCCCATCAGGTCCACAATGTTCTTGGTGATGGACATGCCGAGGCCGGTACCCTGAATGCCGCTGACGGTGGAGTTTTCCTCACGGGCGAACTCCTCAAAGATGTGCTTCTGGAATTCCTCGCTCATGCCGATGCCGTTGTCCTTGATGCGGAACTCATAGCAGGCCCGGCCCGCAGGCGCACCGTTTTTCTCAGCAATGCGGATGCTGATCATGCCGCCTGTGGGAGTGAACTTGATTGCATTGGACAAAATGTTCAGCAGGATCTGGTTCAGCCGCAGCGGGTCGGTGATGATATCCTCGTTCTCCACATCCATGGTATCAATAAAAAGTGACAGCCGCTTTGCCGAAACATTGGGCTGAATGATGGAGCGCACATCGTGGACGAGGTCCGGCAGATGCACCGTTTTTTCCTCGATCTTTACCTTTCCGCTCTCGATGCGGCTCATATCCAGCACATCATTGATGAGGGAAAGCAGATGCTGGCTGGAGGTGGAGATCTTTTTGAGGTAGTCCAGCACCTGTTCCCTATTGTCGATATGGGTCGCAGCCAGCGAAGTGAAGCCGATGATGGCGTTCATGGGGGTGCGGATATCGTGGCTCATATTGAACAGGAACTCCCGCTTGGCGCGGTTTGCCGCTCCCTCGTGCTGAAGCGCGATCTCCAGCTTGCGGTTCTGTTCCTCCAGCTGGGTCTGGTACTTCCTCTCCTGCTCTTTTTTCTGCAGCTCCATCTCCTGCACGGAGCGGCGGCGCAGCAGCTGAAGGATCATTACAAGCAGGATGTAGCCGACCAGCGCCGTCAGGACCAGCGAAAGCGACTCACGGAAGATCATTTTTTCATCCGTGTACGCATAGAGATCGAAGGATCTGCCATGGCAGAACATCCCGAAATAGCAGCCGGAGCCGTTCCAGTCCCGGGTATGGGTCAGCTTCTCCGCGGCCCCGGCTTTGCGAATTCCCTGCACCAGCGGACTGCCTGCAACATCCTGCCCAATCAGCTCCGGGCGGTTTGCGGCAACGACCTGATTGTTCTGCACGATGAACAGCGTGCCGCTGGTTTCTGCCGGGTAGCCATCCAGTATGCTCTGGATGGACAGCGCCGTTTCCTCCACAAATTCCGCCGGGGTGTACCGGTAGGCAAGCAGGAGCAGCTCTGTGCTTTCTGCCCGGTGTGCCGCAATATCCACAGCAGAGCCATCTTCCAGCAGGACGCGCTTCACATAGGTCTTTCGCGGGTAAGATAAAACGTCCAGAACAGCGTCATTTTTCAGCTGGTCGCCAAACCGGTCATAGCCGATGCCGTTGGTCGTGGACTCGCACCGGAGCGTGCCATCCGGTCCCAGAACCGAAATGCCGGTGAGCCAGAGCTTTTCTGTCTGCCTGTTCAGGCACTGCGGGTCGGAGAGGTCAAGCGCAGGGTTCTCTGCCAGCTGATGGACTGCGACCGCCGTGCGGCGGAGTGCCTTTGCCGTGATGGTATCGTTGTGCTTTTCAAAGCTGGTGGACTGGGATTTGACAAACTCAAGGGTCTGGCAAAAGCGTTCCTCTGCTGTGCGCATTGCCCGCCAGCTGGAGAAAAAAGCAACACCGGCCATCAAGAGCACGCCGATGATCAGATAGGCTGTCCATATCCTTTTATCCGGGGTGGTTCTGTTTTTACGCGCCAACGGTGTCCACCTCCAGATACTGCGAAGCATTTTCAAGGTATCGGCCAACGATCCGCTCCAGCGTGCCATCCGCGCGCATCTGCGCAAGGGTATCGGTCAGCTGGCTGTCCAGCCCGCGGGTGTCGTTCTTGGCAAAGGCGACGCCCAGCCCGGTGACCAGCAGCGGTTCCTCCAAAATGCGGAACTCCACATCATTGTCCTTCATGTATTGCAGGATGGCCATCTCATGGGCGGCGATGGCATCCACATAGCCGCAGGCCAGCATTGCATACTGCACGCTGCGGTTTTCGATGCTGAGCACCTCCACCGTCTGCGGGATGCGCGGGTCGGAGCCGCTGAGAAAGATCTCCTCCGGCTTGCCGGTGCTCTGCACGGCGATGGTCTTGCCGGTAAGGTCGCTGAGGAATCGGATGCTGCTGTCGGCATCCACCGCAACCACCTGACGGCTCACCATGTAAGGCCCCGCCCAGCGGTATACCTCTTCGCGTCCATCCATGGAAAAGCAGCCCCAGATGCAGTCGATGGCGCCGCTTTCCACAAGATTTGTTTTTTGTTCCCAATCGATCGTTTCAAACCGGGGAGCATACCCCATGCGGCGGAACGCCTCGGTGGCGATCTCCACATCGATCCCGGAGGGAATGCCGTCATTGTTCAGATAGATATAAGGTGGATAGGTGTCGCTTCCCACAACGATTTGTGCAAGACCGTTGTCTTCCACTTCCTTTCCTCCGCAGGAAGTCAGACTGCTTACGGCAGCAGCTGCCGCCAGCAGCGTGCATCCGTTCAGGAATGCACGGCGTGAGATTCTGTGTTTCATTCGGGCTTTTTATACTCCTGTTTTGATTGCATCCGCAGCTCAGTTGTGCTGCTGTAATTCTTCTTTCAGGGCAGCTTGGATATCCGTCAGGCATTGCAGCAGAAGCGGGTTGAATGCTCCGCACTCACCGTTCAGGATCATCTGCACGGCTTTTTCGTGGGAGAAGGCTTTTTTATAGCAGCGTTCGCTGGTCAGCGCATCGTATACATCAGCCAGCGAAACCAGTTGTGCGCTGATGGGAATTTCATCGTCCTTCAGCCCATCCGGGTAGCCGCGCCCATCCCAGCGTTCGTGGTGCCAGCGGGCGATCTCGTAGGCGGTTTGCAGCAACGGCTGCTCGGCAAATTCATCCAGATCATGCAGCATCCCGGCTCCAAGCATACTGTGGGTCTTAATGATTTCAAATTCCTCCGGGGCCAGTTTTCCGGGTTTATTAAGAATTTTTTCGTCAATGCCGATTTTTCCGATGTCATGCAAGGCGGAGGCCAGCGGGATCATATCCTGCTGTTCCGCAGAGATCGAGTACCTGTTGCTGACCCCCAATAGGCAGTGGAGCAGCATTTCTGTGATGATACGAATGTGCCGCACATGGGCACCGCTTTCGCCGTTGCGGAATTCTACGATATGGCTCAGTACACCCACCAGCATATCCGTATTATTCTCACGGGCGCGGATCTGGTCAGAGACCATCTGCACCAGCCGCCGCTGCTTGGCGTACAGCTTGATGGTGTTGGTCACGCGGCGGTATACGATGCGTGCATCGAAGGGGCGGTTGACATAATCACTTGCGCCCAGTTCGTAGGACTTCCGAATTGCAGCGTCGGAGTCCTCGCTGGAGATCATAATGACTGAGGTATCCTCGATGGTGTGGTTGACATTCATGGCTTTCAGCACTTCAAAGCCGTTCATGACCGGCATATTGATGTCCAGCAGCACCAGTGCAATGTTTCCGGCTTCTGCCTGCAATTTTTCCATGCATTCCTGCCCGTTTTCTGCTTCCAGAATATGGTAGCTATCTCCTAAGATCTCTGCCAGTATCATGCGGTTCATTGCAGAGTCGTCCACAAGCAGGATCTGGGATTTTTCCTGCAAAAGCGTTTCCCGTGTGGTCAGGCTATGCCCCGGAACCTCCACCATGACGGCATTTTTGCGGCACTTTGCCTGATACATCAGCCAATCTGCACGACGAACGATGTTTTTCATAGGGTCGGCGAGGGACTGTATCGTTCCGCCAATGCTCAGCGAGATGCGGAAATGCGAACAGCCGGGTACGGATGCCATCTGCACGGCAGTGCGGATCTGTTCCAGTTTGGTTTGCAGGAAGTCTCCCGGAATGCCGGGCAGGACCAATAGAAACTCATCCCCGCCGTAGCGGATGAGCAGGTCCGACTCCCGGATGCAGGACTGAATGGCGTTTGCTGCCGTTTTCAGTGCCATGTCCCCGGCGTAATGCCCATAGGTGTCGTTACAGATCTTGAAATTGTCCACATCCAGCAGTGCGACACCCGCCGGGCCGATGGTCTTGCGGACGACCTCTTCGTAATAGCGGCGGTTGTAAGCACCTGTCAGAGAATCCCGATAGAGTTCTTCTTTGAATGCCCGCTCCCGTGCAGCACGCTGCTTGGTGGTTTCGTCCATCAGTGTTTTCTGATTTTCGGTCAATTGTTTCAGCGTTTGCTCCGCTGCGGCAAGAGCGGCTTCCTGTTGATGAAGTTTTTCCAACAGCTGCTGCTCACGCGCTTTGTAATATTCCTCGATCTCGGAAAGTGTATTCACGTTCTAATCTTCTCCTGCATCATTTACATCGTTTGTGTGCTTCCTCTGCGGAAACGCGCTTGTCCATGCCGGCTTCCCTGCTCTTCTGCATATCCTCAAGGAAGGCATTGGCGGTCATGGCAAGGGTGGGAATGATCCTGCTCAGCGGGTCAACAATGTTCTTGGTGATGGCCATACCAAGGCCGGTGCCCTGCACCTTGTTGGTGCCGGAGCGCTCCTCGCGGGTAAAGGGGTCAAAAAGGGTCTTCTGGTAGGCCTCGCTCATGCCAATGCCGTCATCCTGCACCACAAAGCGGTATCGGGCGTAGTGCTCGTTTCGGGGCAGCTCGTCCACCTCAAACCGGATATGCCCGCCGGTGGGCGTATACTTGACTGCGTTGGAGAGGATATTCATCAGCACCTGATTCAGACGGTTGGGGTCTGCCAGCACGTTTTCGTGCTGCAGATGGGTGTTTACCGTAAAGGTCTGGCGGCGCTGGCCTGCCTGCTGGCGGATGATGCGGTCAAGCCGCTCCTTTGCCTCCGCAAAGGAAGAACCGTGCAAATAGGACATCCGGGAGTCGTCCGCAGTCAGCGAGCTGGAAACATAGACCGTAAGG
>UMIO01001516.1_pt1 | contig 13507 bp, 9 predicted proteins | sample 1965821 | NCBI WGS metagenome assembly UMIO01 (sample SAMEA4836127, study PRJEB28245) | human gut metagenome | biome: gut microbiome; material: fecal sample | place: Denmark | collected 2008
GTGCCTGATCAACAGGGTTATGCTCTGAAATATAGAGGCGCTGTGCATCGTCCAACTTATCAAGGGCATCTGCACGGTCATACTCCTGCCCGCTGTCACTGACAGGCAGACCACTGATTGTTGCCTTCAGACGTTCAATTTTCTCTGTCCATAGGGGCTCCCAGTTTTCCGTATCCTGCGCAGTGTCTGCTGTCATGCTGTCAATCTGGTTTTGCAGCGCGTCACCTGATGATTTCAGGACTGCGTAATCCTGCACCTTGCGGATAAAACTGTCCATATCATTCAATAATGTCTGAAAATCCGCATCCGATCCACTGTCCTGTGCGGCTTGCAGCTGTTCAAACACGGTGCGTGCCTGCTGTTCAATAGCTTCCGTATCCACATCCGTCTGTAGCAGCGCACTTTGGATACTACGCAGCGCCTGACCTGTCTGCACGGAGGCTGCATTTCCGGCAATTCCCAGCACACCTGCGTATCGTTGCAGGATTCCCTGCGCCTGCTGATAATCCTGTAAGTCCTGTTGTTGCTGATTTACCGTATCCTGCAAGTTACTCAATCGGGATGCCGCACTGTTATAGGCACTCTGCAAAGCGTTAGTATTACTTCCATACGGCGCATTTCGCAACGCACTTGCTGCGCTGGTTTGCGCATCTGCTGCTGCCGTCAAGGCGTCCTGCGTCTGGCTTATCTGCTGCGTCAGCTGTTCGATGCGGGTTTCCACCTGTTCGGTAAGCTGTGTTAGTGCTGCGGCAGCCTGTTCGCGCACGCCGGAGGATGTTCCCTCCTGCGTGGCGATCTGCATTGCTTGGATTGCCGAAGCAATTTCATTATTTGCCGCAAAGTCCGCATTATCGGCGTAGCTTGCCTTGTCCGCTGTCAGATCCAAGCCGGAAGGATTCTGTGTTGTTTCGGTATCGGCGGTCTTGCTGGCAGTGTACAGAGCCGCCACCTCGCCGCCCAGGGTTTCCCGCAGTGCATCACTGCTGATTTGTACAAATTCATCCGCTTTGTATAGTTCGTTTCGGTACACGGACTGAACCAACAGGCGGCTTTCGGTCTGCCAGCTTTTTTCATAGACCGTGCCAACGATAAAAACATAGCTGAACCACGAGGAGCAGAACAAGACCACGCCGCTGAGCGCCAGCACGCAGATTTTCCCGCGCAGACTATGTATCCAGCGCCAGAAGGTCGGCAGGTAAAAGTTCAGTCCCAGCAGGATGCTTTGTATGGCAAACGAGGCAAGATTTGCCTGCCACGCCTGTGAAAACACATAGTCCCGCATCCCCTGTGCGGTACTCCACCAGGAAACGATTGCCAACAATACTGTGGCAAGGCGCAGCAGCATCAAAATTATTTCCTGCGAGTTTGTGGCTTTTGGTTTTAGCTGTCCCCCTACTTTTTGTAGGCGATTCCAAACATTGGTTTCGCTTGCTCCTGTCTCTTGCTCAACCGTTGGTTGCAACACTGCCTGTATCAACAGCGAAATTCCTTGAACAACTGCTACCAGTACCCACATACCGCAGAGACTGTTCATAAAGATTCCCGTATCGCTCAAAGGAGTGGGAATTCCGGCTACGCAGGTATTGAACACAAATGCCATCAGTGTAATAAAACCTGCCGCGGCGATCGCCACGGATTTTTCTGTGCTTTTTTCCCCACGCAAAAGCCCCACATAGCTGAAGAAATTCAGTACCAACAGCAAAATGTTCACCGTGACCACGCCGGATGGATTGGAAGAAGCCATCTGCTGGCACAGCAAAACCACCGCCGCAGTCAATGGAGGCAAAAGAAAAAATTGTCGTTTCCAGAAGCCACCTTTATCCGATTTGTTCTCCATCATTATCACCCCTAGCGTTCTGATTATTTCCAGTACACTTTATATAGCTAGCATACCATAGCTTTCTGCATTTGCACAACGGGTCGCCATAAATTTTACATCCGCTTTGCATGATTGGCAAGATACTGCACCGAACTCTAACCAAGTTATATATTTGCACCACTTCACAAAAGGTCCTCTTTCACAGCGAAAGAGGGCCTTTTGTTTACTTACATCCCAGTATTTCCAATGCCCTTGACAGGGGCATCACTTTCTGGCACTTTGCCTCTTTGGAATCATATCTTGCTTTCTTACCGTCCGGCATCACCGCTATGGCGTTTTCTGTCAGGACGGCTGCTTTCAATTTGGGAACATATCGATGTATCTTCCCCTGCCGGTCAATCTTGGCATGAGGCATGATAAGTTCTGCCGTTCCCAGCTTGATTTTTGCTTCTTTCGGCAGCGGTGAAAGCCATTTGTAGGTTTCACACTCAGAAGCAGTATCCCACATAGAATACTGGTAGGCTCGCCCGCCGAAGAAGCTATCCTGCTGTTCCCTATATTCAAAGTGTTCTGTCTGTTGCGTTACCATCTGTGCCACACGGGCGGCATTCAGTTTCATCTCCTCTAAGCAGATGTATTCATGCCGTTGGTGTTCGCAGTAATAGCCACAGCTGATATTGACCGCAGCTGTTTCCAGATACGGTGCGATATAAGATATGTCACTACACGAACCACCTGCTGTTTCAAATCCGAACGAGGTAACGAAGTCCTCAAACTCCGGGTTATCGCAGCGGTAAAACACAGCATCATTACTGCCCCGGCGGTCAAGCTCTACAATGTAGTTTACCTGTGGCCGCAAAGGACCTCTTGTGAATTTCTTTGCACCTACACAGCCGACTTCCTCATCCTCACAGAACAGCACATGACAGTTCGCCGTGCGCAGGATCTGCAAAATCATCCAGACACCACAGCGGTCATCGCCGCCGATTCCCTGCGGTGACATAGCTACTGCCCTGTCTGCCGAATAGCATATCTGCTCGACAGGCTGACGGTGAACCGTGTCCATGTGGGCTACCAGCAAGACAGGAATCGTTCCCTCGGCATACAGGTAGCCGGGCTTATCGGTAACGGGGTAACCCCTGCTTTTCAGCTCGGCTTTTAACCTCTTTTTCAATTCCATCTGCGGCAGACGTAGAATGGTTTCAAACGTCAATTCTTGCATGGATTCCTCCTTTATGCGGCAAGGCCGCTCATCTGGTTCGGGCAGAAGCGATTGGCACCGATGGAAAGGCAGTCTCCATGAATCGTACAGTTTCTGCATACGCCAACAACCTGCTCATAGCAGGCAGGGCATATCCCACGCTGCTCACCGGAACGAGCAATTCCGATGCGCGGCATACCGATAAACTTTTCTTTGCAAACCGCACATTCATAGCTGCACTCATTGCAATAAAAGTGCTCATCAATATAGCGCCCATATCCATGCACCGTTTTGCCGCAGCCCTTGCAGACATACATATTGCCGCACTCTGCACAGCGTATGGAACGATGGTTCTTCTGTTCTCCACCGCAGCAGACGCAGCGGGCTACGGAGCCTATCGTCATTTGGCCATAGTCGTTTTCGCCTTTCAGCAAAGATGCAACCGCGTATCCATACTTATAGTCGGGATAGTGGTTGCTGTCCGCCGCAGACTCGCAGTAAGGTTCGGTATCTTTTCCACGCTTAAGTGACCACAGGTTCGGCTTGTCAAGGCATGTTGCGATTGCCTGCTGGACGATGCTGCGATACAATGTCTTTTGGTCCTCCAAATCTGTAGGATACAATCGGGATTGCAGCAGAACATTATCCTTATAGCAGAAAATTTCTCGCGTGATGCGCGGGGCTGTATGGAAGTCCTGCGTGTACTCGTCACTGACCGTGAAGAAAATCATGCTGACAGCATCACCCATATAGGACTGGCAGCCGCCGCGGTAACCGCCGCCTTCTAAGCAATGGCAGGAACTCCAAGTGTTGTCACGGTTGGACATTTCGAGGAAATCGCAGGGGTGGATTGACAGCACTGCGGTTTTCTCGATATGCGCCGGGTTCAGAGCATCGGCCAGCCGTGCAAACAGCGCGTTGTATGGCTTTACTGTACGCATATAACGGTTGTCCGGCTCGCCCGCTTCCGCTTCCTCTTCGATTTGGTCGAGATGAAATTTCAGGCAGAGCCGATTGATAATGCGGCTCGCCTTTTGCCCTGGTGCGCACTTGATGCCGCCGTACTGCCTGATTGTGTCCAAGCGGTACTCGTTCGGTATCCGGGCATAGTCCGCGGTTGCCGCACGCAGGGCTGTTTCAAAGTTTTCGTACACAGTATCATCGGCGCAGGCCCTGCGGCCCAGTTCCAGTATAGCGGCGCGCGTTTCATCTACAGTGATACGGTCGATTTCTCGGCGTTCCTCCACCCGGAACACGATTGCCAGTTCTTTCTCGTTCCACAGCGGATGCTTGCGAAGAAGCTGCAAAAGCCCCTGCTTCTGTTCGTACCATTGCGTAAGGTTTGCTGTGACGCCTTCTGCCGAAAACGGCTTTTGATACTTGTGCATGACCTCGTAAAATTGCTGTTTGAGTTCGTCCATCATTGTAATCTCGCCTTTCTTGATTTTTTATTTATAACGCCGGGCGGCGCTAAACCAAAATAAAAAAAGCGCGAACAACTTCTCTTCGCTGCAAACAGCAGTACAAAAAGTCATTCTCGCTTTATGCGGGGCATCCCCCCGGCGGATAAAAAATGCCCGCAATGCGCAGACCAAGAGGTCAGCGGCATTACAGGCACAAAGTACAAAAATAACAACGTGTGTCAGTGCAAATTGCTTTGCTGGACACATAAATCACTTACACTAGTATAATACCATAGATCATAGGAAACGTCAATTTGTCGCTGATGTTTATCCGCTTTTATTTTCAGCCAAGCAAAGGCCTCCAACCTATGCACAATACCGCATAGATTGGAGGCTGTTTCATGTCAGATAATTGTCTCTCTTTGTGGGGGAGTTTTTCATTCTCAACCCCAGCCAACTTTCCGGCGTCTGCAAGTCGCTGAGCATAATGTCGTAGACTTCATCGCTTACCAGCGGCGCATGGGCTTCATACGCCGCGCGGCAGCGGTTCAAGCGTTCTGTTAGTTCCCGCAGCTTGGCTATGAAAGCGGCTTTCTCTTGCCATTCCTCAGTTTTCATTTGCTTTTGGGGGCACAGTGGCCGAAGTTCAGTTCATTGATTACCGACAGGATGGTTTCATCGTCATCCCAATCGGCAGAAAACGCTGTCGGCGCATAGGTGCCATCCAGCATGACCATCACTCTCCCCTGCTCAATGTGCAGGGTCACATCCTTGCGCCGGGCGCAGACGATGGCGAGATTTCCTATTTGCTTCATAAGGTAAGCACTTCCTTTCTCAAGCGGCCTGTAAAGCCATCGGCAGTACCTTGCGGCTCCACAGGTCAACAAACTTTTTTACTGCTTCCGTAGGGTCGCTGTTGTGGTCGCCATGGATTTGCTCGATTTTACCATTGCGCACCTCTACGGTCACATACGGCTTTTTGGGTTCTTCCACGCGGCGAACAAACACAATCAAGCATTCTTTCGCCGCCACTCGATCAATATAGGTGCCGACACAGTGGTGCAAGGCCTGTCCTTCTGTGATGAGGTCATCGGTTTGCTTGGGGCAGACAATTTGCAGTTTCTTTGAAGTGAGATTGGCCTTTTCTGCCAAATTCTCATACACTTCACGAAACGCACGCTTTGTTTGCTCGTCCCTACACTTCTTAATGTATCGGCTCAACTCGTCATGGGCCTCATTGCAGTGTTTGGGGAACAGAACCGGGCTGCTTTTCATGTCATAATTCTGACCTTGACACATTTGCAGGTAGTCGCTGTAGGTCGAGATTGCCTCTTCCATCGGGGAACGATAGAGGAAAGCCCGCTTCAGCTGCATATAATCCGGCAACTGGCTGTCCATATAGCGCATGAATTTTCTTGCTGTCATATAGGCAAACCATTGCGTTGGAATCGTATGCACATGATTTTTGATCTGCCACTGCAAAAGTTCCTGCCGGCCACGCAAATTAAGCTTTACATATTGCTGGTATGCTTTCAGTGTATCAATGCCGGCATTTAATTCACGCAGCATGGCCAAGTCTTCTTTGTTGACCCGTAAAATGCGGTGCGTGCGTTTTTGTGTGGCATCAATTTCTGCTCCCATACCGTGCCGATACACAATGTCTGAAACGATGCGCTCGAATCCAACTTTAACAAGATGCTCAATAAGTTTTGGATGGCGCCGATATACGCGCAGGTAAGTACTGACCTGCATAGCCTCCTTCGTAGGTTCATAGAACTGCCGGAGTGCGCAATACTGCCACGGCGTTCCCTGCAAGGCTCTTTTCAGCGATGGAAGGTAAATCGCCCCGGTATCATCGGCTTCATAGCCGCTTGTATAGGGAGAAAATCTTGGACGATTTCCTCTACGCCAGTGCGTTGTGCTATCGTAACTGCTGTCATAATAGAACGCTTCTGTGTCGGTGCCTTCTTTCCCAACGACGCGGATAAATAACCTTGCGTTCTCATAAATTTCTTTCGCAGGCGTATTCTTTTTTTCCTTATATGCCCAGCGTACCTTGAAGATCCGTATCAGCAATTCTTCATCGCTGATTTTTTGAATAACCTGGCAGGTTTCCCTGTCCTCATGGTAGGCGGCTCTTCTCCCCTGCGCTTTGGCGATTGCCTTTTGTTTGCATTGCGGGCAGACAAAGATTTTTCCGGTTTTCGGCTTTTTTATCACAGAAAACTTCTCGCAATAGGTACAAAAGACCTGCGTTTCCGGCTGGTTTCTGTCATACGAATAAAACAGATAGTGCGGCATGACATTTCGGTCAATCCAGCGTGCCAGATTTGACGGCGCAGCTGGGATCTTTTTCATTTTCTCGACTATGCCCATATCACGTTTGCAGCGGCGCTTTTTTGCCTGCTTGTTGCGAATACCATACTGATAGACCTGCAACGCCTCCAATATCGTGATGCCACTTGCACTTTGATGGATAAAGTCCGAAATCGTAACTCCATCCGTCCCTTTATAGAAAACGCAGGATTCCCTAAATTTATAGAAACTTTCATCCACAAGATTTTCCAGCATTGAATCCCGCCACTTGACGTTTCCTGCGGCATCGCGTTCCAGCGTGGCAAAGTCATCCTTGCCCTGAAACACGACCCACTTCGGCATACGGTCGTTTGCTTTTAGCCGTTCGCATTCATAGAAGTAAACCGCCAGCACCCTATGCCCGCCGAGCAGCTTGACGGCGGCGGTGACAAGGTATTTCACCCGATCCGTGTACAGCACCCCGGCATTCTGGCTGATGTGCAGCGGAACATTGGCTGCATGGCGGCAGGCTCGTTTGTCCAGTTTCATCCTGCCGCCTCCTCTGTGCCAAAGTCACCAAAGGTGAGTTGTTCTTCATCTGCGGGTTTCGGGGCTGGCTTAGGCTCTGTCTTTTTGGACTTTTCCTTTTTTCCTGCCTTGGGCGCTTTCCCATTGTAGGTCTTGGGAATAAACTTTTCTTCCGGTTCAGCATCCTCCTTGGCATCGGCATCGCGGAAATACTCCCGCGCCCACTGGTAGCAGAGTTCGTCCGGCACGTCGCCGCCGAAGCCGCCGCCCACAGGCTTTTCATCGTTGTCCTTCATTTCCTGTTCCAGATACTCCCGCGCCTTGCGGTTGATGTAGTGGAAGCAGTTCACCATCTTTTTCTTGGGGTTCATCACAAGACGGGCAAAGGCGGGGTCAGCCAGGCACTCGGTCTGCACATCTTCCATGACGCAGAGCTTCATGTTTCGGCGGGTCAGGCGCTCGGTATCCTGCGAAACGCGGTTCATGGATGCCTGCATCACATCGTCATCCGACATGGCGGCAAGGCGGTCCAGTTCCTGTTGTTCCCGCAGTTTTTTCTGTGCCTGTTTTGCCTCCCACTCGGCTTTGCGCTTAGCTTCGGCGGCATCAAATTCAGCCTTTTTGCGGGCTTCTTCTGCGTCCTCCGCTTGCGGTTCCTGCTTCGGGGGTTCTACCGGCTCAAATTCTTCGCTGAAAGAATCTACGGTTTCACTATCCGAAGATACCTCAAAAGCATCATCCTCGGCGTCGCGGTTCATCATATCAATTTCAGAGAGTATACCCATTGTTCTGTCCTTTCTAAAAAAGGCAGAGAGCTACCCGATGGTAACTCTCTGCCATAACTTTGCGCGGCATCAGGCCGCTTTTTCTTTTGCTTCTTCCTGCCGCAAAGCAAGCTGCCAGTCGTCTATGCCCTTGTAGGCAGTATTCCAGACAAGGCTTGTGCTTTGCAGCCCGGCTGTATGGGCAATTTGCTGTACCTTTTCGGCAGCTTCTGCCACATACTCATTCTCTGACTTGTCCATGTCATAGGCTTCCACGACCAGCTTGGTGCCGTTCTGTGCCATGCAGCGCAGTGCGGATTCCAAGCCGTTCAAGCTGTTCACCCCTGCCACCGCGACGAACGAACGCCCTGTCAGACAGTGGGCAATATCGGCTTTGAGCAGCCCTTCCGTCACATATACGGTCTTGGCAAACGGCTCGCCCACAAAATGCAGCGGGCTGCCGGAGGTCACGCCGTGCGGCTTGCCTACGGACGACAGCCAGATATACTTAGCACCGCTTTTGCCCGGCGGGTCATCCCTACGGCGCAGCGGCGTGTCCAGCCGTATCTGCATACCACAGATTAAACCATCCATACCGACAGCCGGGAGCAGGATGCCCGCCGTGCGGCTGCCGAAGTTGATCGTCCATCGCCCGGCATCATCTTGATAGAAGCCCGGCACACCCTGCAAGGTGCAGCCCTGCCGCTGCAGACGCTCGGCATAACTGCGGCACAGAAACGCAGGCGGGGTCGATTTGAACCCGAACCTTGCGATCTGCTCCTCAGTCAGCCCGCGCCGCGGTGACAGCAGATGCGCTTTGTGCGTGGGTGTCAGCGGTAGCATGGAGAGCAACAGCGAGTAGGTCTGATGGATCTCCTGCGGGGTTGCGCGGACATTTTTCTCTGGCTTTACCCCGATGCAGTCATTCACCCTTGGCCGGGGTGTGTATCGCCCCAGCGCTTCACAAATTTCGCGGTAGGCATCGGCATTGCCAGTGCAGTTATAGCGGGCATACAGTGCCAGCATTCCGCCCGCCGCGCCGCAGCGGTTGCAGCGCCAGACGTTTTTGTCTGTGTTGACGTTGAGCCGCCCGCGCTGGTCCCCACAAAAGGGGCAGTTTAAGTACAGGCTCGACGGCAGACGGCGACGGACGGTAAGCCCCAGCAGTTCTACTACATCGGCAATGACAAACGGAAACGTATCGGAAGATGAGGTCATGCAAAACGGCCTCCTTTCCGGTTATCCCGCCTGTTTCTCCTGCAAGCTGTCCCATATAATGGCGGCCGCCGCGCGGAGGATGTTGTTTTCTCCCTGATAGCCTTTCACATACCAGCGCAGGCTGGCAGGGCGGCGGTCTGCCACCTGTGCCAGCGTCCAGCCCTTGCAGGTGCCGCAGTCTACGATGACGTTCTGCGCCTGCTCGTAGGTCATCTGCCGGCGGATCTCCTCCACCGGGCTGCTTTGGGTATACGCAGCGGCGGGCGGTTCCTGTTCCAGCACAATGACATTCTGCGTCGGTTCTGGCGGGGTCTGTGCAGACTGCACGGATTCCAGCACAACCGTCTTAGGCTTTTCTACGACTTCTGCCGTGACCTGTTCGGGAACAGGCATATCGTCCGCCATGATGGCATCCAGCGGGTCAGTCTTGGCAGACTCCTGCGGGGTAGCTTTCACGGACTCCGGCTGCTTCTGCACAGGCTCTGCGACTTCCACTTTCGTCTGCACAGGCTTGGCAATCTCTGCTTTTGCTCCCACCGGCACCTCACTGCCGTATTCCTCGGATTCGCTGCCCACATCGGCAAACTGGATGCCGAAGCCCGCATTGGAGAGCGCCGTGTCCAGCGCTTCCTCCTGCGCAGCTTCCACATACAGCCCACCGGGCGTTGCGTCCAGCGTGCAGTTGGCAACGTAGCTGCTCAGCGGTTCGGCATCCTCGCGGTCACGGTAGACCTTGGCTTCAAAAATTGCCATTTTCTCGGTGATGCGCAGGGCGTTGAGCTTCAGCCGCCCCGTGGGGCAAGCCAGCCGGAACCACAGCTTTTTGTACCGCAGGTCAAGGCGCATCACATCCTCCCCGGTTTTGCGGGAAGTTGTGCGGCGCAGGAATTTCAGCGGGTCAAAGCCGGGTACATGGTTTAAGGATGCCACAGCGGCGTTGGTGGTGTACAGCATAGGTTCTTGATTCCCTTTCATGGGTGATTTCTCCCTTCATTATTACATTCAGCCGGCCTGTTGCAGCTCCGGCAGTGCGTTTCGTTCGGTGTGGTATGCCTTGCAGTACAGGCGGATGCGCTCGCCCAGCATGGTGTTGCGCTTACTGATATCGGCGCGGTGAACCGCCATAAACAGAATCGGCTTATGTCCCACAAGGATGACTTTTTTCTTGGCGCGGGTCACGGCTGTATACAATAAATTACGATACAGCATAATTGTGTGCGCCTTGACGATGGGGATGATGACCGTTTCAAACTCGCTGCCCATGGCCTTGTGGATCGTTGTGGCATAAGCAAGGTCAACGTGCGCCAGCTGTTCCGGCGTGTAAGTCAACCTACGGTCACCGCCAAAATCCATCTGCACAAGCCGTTCGCCTTTGCTGTTCGTGGTAATCCCGGTAATAAAACCGAGGTCACCGTTGGACACTTTCTCGGTGTTCTTTGTCTGCATGACGCGGTCATGGACGCGGAATGTGCGGCTGCCGATCTTCACTTCTTCCTCGGTCGAGCAAAACGGGTTGACCCGTTCCCGAATGGCTCGGTTAAGCTGCTCGGAGGCTGCCTCGCCTTTCTCGCGGAACGGCGAAAGGATCTGCACGTTCTCGATGCCGCGCTCGGCGGCTTCCTTGCAGTAAATATCTTGGATACGCCGCGCCGTCTCGATTTGCGTCGGGCTGTCCACGAACACAAAGTCGTTGCCGTAGTACAGCTTGGTGCTGCCCTCGTTGATGAACTTCGCATTGTAGGCAATCAGGCCGTCTTTCGACTGGCGGAAAATCCAGTCTAACACCGTGACAGGCACCATTCCGCTGTGGATCAGCTCGTAGAACACGTTACCGGCACCCACGCTGGGCAGCTGGTTTGGGTCACCCACAAGAACGACCCGCGTGTGCTGACCGATGCGCTTGAAAAACTGCTGTGCCAGCCACATATCTACCATAGAAAACTCGTCCACAATGACGAGGTCGGCATCCACAAAGCGAACGCGCTCACCATCGCCTACTTCTTCCCCGGTGCCGAGGCCAAGTGCGCTGTGCAGTGTGCGGGCCTCGTCCACGCCTGTGCTCTCCGCCATGCGGCGGCTGGCACGGCCTGTGGGAGCCATGAGGGCGAACTTCCCTTTCTGGTGCAGATTCTTGAACACCTCAATGATGGCCTTTAATACGGTGGTCTTGCCGGTACCGGGTGAGCCGGTAATAATCGTCAGCCCGTGCTGAAACGCCGTGCGCACTGCCTGTTCCTGCTTTTGGGAAAGCGTAATGCCCAGGCTTTCGCGCACCGCTTCCAGCGCAGATTCGATATTCTCAGCCACACTGATATTGGCAAGCCGCTCGGCAATCATGCGGGCGGTATCATCCTCCTGTCCGAACACACGCGGGCTGTACAGGTACTGCTTATAGGCGACCACTGCGCCGTGCAGAATCATCTGCTGCAGGGTTTCCTGCACTTCCTCGCCGCGGACACGCTGTTCCGGGATGGGAATGGGCGCGTTGAGCAGCAGAAGCGTTTCCTTTACCAAATCCTCCGATGGCAGAAACAGATGCCCCGATTTGCTGCGGGCATCCTCCAACGTGTACAGCACCGCGCCCTTGATGCGCTCGGCGCTGTGCAGGCGGTTGTCCGTCTTGCGGACGATGCCATCCACACGCTTGAAGCCGAAGCCGGAGATCTGGCACAGATCATACGGGCATTTTTTGAGGATGTCCACACACGCCGGACCAAAGTTCTGATAAATTTTCAGCGCCGTGGCGGGCGTAATTTTGAACGGTCCCAAAAGGCTCATAAGGTTGCGCAGAACGCGGCTCTCGGCGTAGGATTCCTCAATGTCCTTGAGCTTTCCCTCGGTGATGCCGCGGATTTGCAGCAGCTTCTCCGGCTCGTTGTCAAGGATATTCAAGGTGTCCGGTCCGAACGTGGCGACAATGTCCTCTGCTGTCTTGGGACCGATGCCCTTGATAAGCCCGGAACCCAAGTAAGCCAGCAGACCGTCCGCTGTCTGCGGAACGATTTCCTGCCACTGCTCGACCTGCAGCTGATAGCCGTACTTGCTCTCGACCCACTCGCCGTCCAGTTCCAGCTCCACCGCCTTGGTGCGGGGCAGTTCGTACCCCACCGCCGTAAAGCGCAGCATACGGTCACCGTAGTAGCGACCGCTGCATGCCTGCGGCGGGATACGCGGGTCGCTGGTTTTGACAACGATGATGGAGAATTTGTTTGCTTCGTTGTAAAAAATCGTAGATTCGTAGGTGACACGGCAGCCGGTAATGCCGCTGTGTTCCTGTTCACTGTCGTGCATAGGCACGCTCCCTTCTTAGTCAGGCGGCTTCGTCCGCCGCTTTTGCCTTGATGCTGAACCGCCGCGATTCCGATACCGTAACGTACTCATCGTAAATGTCGGGGTGCAGCACCTTCAGCTTTAGGAGGTTGTCTTTCGTGATGCCTGTCCGGCTGACGGGGTTGTAGCTGATTGTGTACTGTGTACCGCCGTACTCCCCCATCGCCATGCAGCTGCCATTGAGTTTGGCAACCATCTGTCCTTTCAGCCGCTGCATTTCTGTGTCCAGCGTCCTAACTCTCGTTTCCACCTGCTGCTTTTGCTCCTGTAAGCGGAGATACCGTAGCATGGTGGCAGACAGGTCGCTGTCCAGTTCAATTGCCGGGATTGTTTTGTCAGCAGCACCCAAACGGCGGCGCAGGCTTTCGAGGATCAGGCTGCCGTCCTCGGTGTAGGGTGGCGGGATGCGGGTCAGGATGTGATCGTGCCAGAACTCGCGTTCCAGATAGATCATCTCCTGTTCGTACTCCCGGTCGCGGTACAGGTGGCGAATGATGACTTCATTCTCGTTGTTGCCGTAGAGGCAGCAATAGAAGATTTCGTCGATGTCCATAACGGCCATGTAATGCCGCCCCTGTGTTTCGTAATAGATGGGAACACATTCCTCGTCGTCCTTCCACCAGTGGTCTTTTGCGTTGTAGTTGGTCGTTTTTATCTCCAGCAGCGCAATTTTTCCGTTTGGCAGGCGGACGAAGTAGTCCACATCTGCTAGCATAAATGGATACTGCGGGTGCTGGAACATCTTCTTGATCTGGAAAACTTCCAATCCGGTTTTCTTGGTGAAGATTTGCGCGACCAGCGGTTCCAGCAAATGCCCCATTTCCAGCGCTACCCAGTTGCCTGTATCATCGACAGCCGAAGCAATGTTCAGCTTGTCATCGTACAGGTCGCGGGCGGTACGAAACGGAGAAATGCCGAGGATCGCGGCGACATCACTGCCGCCTATCCC
>UMIO01026050.1_pt1 | contig 13451 bp, 6 predicted proteins | sample 1965821 | NCBI WGS metagenome assembly UMIO01 (sample SAMEA4836127, study PRJEB28245) | human gut metagenome | biome: gut microbiome; material: fecal sample | place: Denmark | collected 2008
ACGCCGGCAACTACCGCCTGCTGATCGACATGGAGAACAAGCAGGTGCGCATCTACTCGTCGGCGACCGACCTGAAGCCGCTGTCCGTCACATTCCACCCGAGCGGTGCGGAAACCAATCCCGAGGCAACGATCGAAGTGCTCGATCTCTACGCCTACGGAGCAGGTACGGGCTGGGGCGTGCGCAAACTCAACCTGAAGCAGAGCTTCGCCGACCCGCAGATCCTGATCTATGACGCCGAAGAGCACAACGGCACGAAACTTTCCAGCGGCATGAAGTTCTGCGTAGCCCAGAATTTCTCGGTCGGCGATGCGGATTACAACCAGAACAATGCCTATTGCTTCACCTGTCCGCTGACGGCAGAAGGCAAGAAGCAGAACCTCACGCTGACTCTCGGCAAGGTGGGCGAACTGCACGGAGGTGCCGACGGAGAGACGCGCAACTCGTATTACACAATCCCCGCTTCCGACCTGCTGATCTTCGATCTGCGTCACGGAACGATCCTGGCCCGGAACAAATAACGCCGGACCGCACGACTGAAAAATATTGCCGTATCGGAATGGAGACTGGGTTCCGGCCGACAGGAAGATACGGCAATATTCCATTACAACGACAATCAATCGTAAAAACAGCAACATGATACACATGAGAAATCTGATGACCGGCTGTCTTCTGGCAGCATTTCTTTGCGCCGCTTCCTGCGGTTGCTCGAAGGACAACGGCGGCGGCGAAGAAGGCGGCCAAGTTGCCGGTGTGACCGTAAAGCCCGCCTACAACAAGTCGGAAGTGCTGCACAACCCGCTCAACGGCTGGGTGATGTATGTCAGCGCGGACTACGATCCCTCCTATTTCGACAAGGAGATCTACGTACCGCTGCTCGGAAAGAACGTAAGGGTGGCGGACTACGCTTCGGCCTGCTATATCCGCACGAAATGGTCCGTGCTGAATCCCGCAGACGGGCAGTACGCCTGGAAAGACCCCGATTCGAAGGTTTACAAACTGGTTCAGAAAGCCCGGGAGCTGAAACTCCCCATCGCTTTCCGCGTCGTGGTGGACGGACGTGACCAGGGCGCCAATACGCCCCAGTTCGTCTACGATGCCGGAGCCGAATACGCGATGTCGGAGCCGAAATACCCCGACCGCAAGACACCGATGCCGCAGGACCCGATCTTCCAGCGCTACTACGAGAAGTTCGTCGCAGCCCTCGCCGAGGAGTTCAACGATCCGGAATACACCTCGTTCATCGACGGCTACGGCCTCGGCAAGTGGGGCGAGGGCCACAGCGTGGCTTACAACAAGGACGACGTATCGGCTGTCGATGAGAATACGGAAACGGTGAAGCGCGAAGTCCTCGACTGGATCACCAAGCTCTACGCCAAACACTTCACGAAGGTTCCCCTGGTGATCAACTACCACCGCGTACTGGGCCATCCCACGAGCCAGGGCACGGCGAACCCGAACAGCGAAAGCCTCGTGGCCCTGGCCATCAGCAACGGCTACTGCATCCGCTCCGACGCCTTCGGCATGAACAACTCCAGCTGGGGTTACAGCACCTGGGAGAAGGCAATCGCCGCACAATGGCGTTACAAGGTCCCCATCATCATGGAGGGCGGATATATCGTCAGCAGCCACAGCTACTGGAACGACCCGGCCGGCTACCGCCAGGGACACCCCGAAGATGTCCGCCAGGGCGAATTCGACTCCTCGGCCGAAGCCCGCGTCAACATGATGGACTTCCGTGTCGGCCAGGAGACCGAGTCGTGGTTCAACGATGCCTTCAGCCTCGTGCAGCGCTTCGTCTCCGAAGGCGGCTACCGTCTCTATCCCGACCAGGTGATCGTTCCCGACCAGGTGAGCGCAGGCAGCCGTGTCAAGGTCGCTTCGCGCTGGCGCAACATGGGCTGGGGCTATTTCCCGAACAACCTGCCGCAGTGGAACTACAAATACAAGGTGGCCTTCGCTTTGATCGACGCTTCGGACAAGGCGCAGAAGGTCTTCGTCGACAAGGACTGCGAGCCTTCGACCTGGGTCGAGAGCAAGCCCTTCTCCTACACCTTCGAAACGCCGGCCGTCGATCTTCCCGCGGGGAAATACACGTGGGGCATCGCCATCGTTGACACGACGAAGGAGAACCGGCCTGCCATCCAGCTCGCCGTAAACAACGAAAAGACGGCCGAAGGCTGGGTGAAACTGCACGAAGTACAGATCAACTAACGCCTGAAAAACCATGAAGAGGGTTGCATTGCTTTCCGCAGCGCTGCTGCTGTCCGTCACCGCCTCCTTCGGGAGCGGCGTCCTGGTCGAGGCCGAGAGTTTCCGCGACAAGGGCGGGTGGGCCGTGGACCAGCAGTTCATGGACCAGATGGGTTCGCCCTACCTCATCGCGCACGGCATGGGCAAACCCGTGGCGGACGCCGTGACGACGGTCGAATTCCCGGAAACGGGAACCTACCGGGTCTACGTCCGGACGTTCAACTGGGTCGCCCCCTGGTACGACGGGGAAGGTCCCGGAAAGTTCGCCCTCCGGGTCGGCAGCCGGAAACTGTCCGCGACGCTCGGCTGCACGGGCAGCGAGTGGATGTGGCAGTGCGCCGGAAAGGTCTCCGTCCGGAAAGGTCCGGTCAGCGAAACGCTGACCGACCTTTCCGGATTCGACGGCCGCTGCGACGCCGTCTATTTCACCACCGAAGAGGGCGACGTCCCTCCGTCCGGAAGCGCGGAACTCGCTACGTTCCGCAAACGGATGCTCGGCATCCCCGCAACGCCGCAAACCGCCGAATCGTTCGATTTCGTCGTCGTGGGCAGCGGCATCGCAGGCATGTGCGCCGCGGCCGCGGCGTCCCGGCTGGGGTGCAGCGTCGCTTTGGTCAACGACCGCCCGGTGCTGGGCGGCAACAACAGCTCCGAAATCCGCGTGCATCTGGGCGGCGTCATCGAGCTTGGCCCCAACGAGGGACTGGGCCGCATGATCCGCGAATTCGGCCACTCGCGCGAAGGCAACGCCCGACCGGCCGAAAACTACGAGGACGCGAAGAAAAGTGCGTTCATCGCCGGGGAGCAGAACGTGAAGCTGTTCTCCAGCTGCCGCGCCGTAGCGGTGAACAAAGAGGGCGGCCGGATAAAATCCGTAATCGTCCGCCACATCGAAACCGGGGAGGAGACGACGCTCGAAGCGCCGCTTTTCGCCGACTGCACGGGCGACGGAACCGTCGGATTCCTGGCCGGAGCCGACTACCGCATGGGCCGCGAGAGCCGCGACGAATTCGGCGAAACGCTGGCGCCCGAAACCGCCGACCGGATGACGATGGGTTCGTCCGTCCAATGGTATTCGGTCGACACGGGCCGCAAAACCTCGTTCCCGACGTTCAGCTACGGCGTGGAGTTCAACGCCGAAAACTGCGAGCGGGTGACGATGGGCGAATGGAAATGGGAGACGGGCATGAACCTCGACCAGATCCGCGATTTCGAACGCATCCGCGACTACGGCCTGCTGGTGATCTATTCGAACTGGAGCTTTCTCAAGAACGGCCTGAAAGACAATGCCAAGTACCGCAACCGCGAGCTGGGCTGGGTGGCCTATGTGGCCGGCAAACGCGAATCGCGGCGGCTTCTGGGCGACTACGTCCTCAAACAGGACGACATCGACAAGAACGTCTTCCACGAAGACGCCTCGTTCACCGCGACGTGGGACATCGACCTGCATTTTCCCGATTCGCTCAACTCCGTGCGCTTCCCGGGCCGGGAGTTCAAGGCCGCGACCAAACACATCCACATCTATCCCCATGCCGTGCCTTACCGGTGTCTCTACTCCCGCAACGTGGACAACCTGTTCATGGCCGGGCGGAACATCAGCGTGACGCACGTGGCCCTCGGAACGGTGCGGGTGATGCGCACGACGGGCATGATGGGCGAGGTGGTCGGCATGGCAGCCTCGCTGTGCCGCAAATACGACGCTTCGCCCCGCCTGATCTACCAGAAACACCTCGGAGAACTCCGCAGGCTGATGCGCGAAGGCGTCGGCAGAAAAGAGGGGCTTCCCGATAACCAGAAATTCAACACGGGCGGTTCTCTGAAAGCGCCCCGCGCACTGCGCAACGACTGAAAACGACAATGAAAAAACTACTGACACTGCTGCTTGCGCTGCCCCTCGCATGGGGACACGCCGCAGCGCAGGAGAACGCGAAATATACGATCCTCCTCACCGGGGCCTCGTTCGCCTCGCCGCAGAACGGCTGGTTCGAAATCGGCTGCCGGCAACTGGACGCCCGGGCTATCAACCGGGCCATCGGCGGCGAGTCGATCGCCGACACGGCCAATCGGATGGCCGAGGGCACGCTCTGGAACGCCGGGGAGCTGGACGAGATGGATGCGCTGGTCATCATGCAGGTCCACAACCGCGACGCCTCGGCCACGGGCGGTCTGAAAGAGAAGTACACCGATTAGCCGACGCCGTTCGACCGAAGCAACTACGCCGCGGCGTTCGATTACGTCATCAAACGCTACCAAAGCGAGTGTTACGCCCTGAAGGACGACCCGAAATCGAAGTACTACGGCACGAAATCGGGTAAACCCGCCGTCATCGTCCTCTGCACCGACTGGCACGACGCGCGGACGACCTACAACGCCGCCATACGGCGCCTCGCCGCACGGTGGGGCCTGCCGCTCGTGGAGTTCGACAGGAACATCGGCTTCTCGAAAGACACTCCGAACCCGGCCACCGGGACCCAGCAGAGCCTGCTCCACGCCCAGGACACGCAAACCATCGAAGGCGTCGCCTACGGGTGGCATCCCCAGCGGGGCCAAGACAAATACATCCAGCAGCGGATGGCTGCGATCTTTACCGACACGATGCGCAGAATCCTGCCGGCAAAATAGAATCCCGACCATGAAACACACACTCCCGATACTGTTCACGATGCTGCTCTGCGGCACGTCCGCCTTCCCGCAGGAGGGCTGTTACAGCCGTTTGCAGAACGACACCCTGACGATCGGCAACTCCCGGATCGAACGCCGGTTCGTCTGGAACGGCGGCAACCTGATGACGCAGAGCCTGACCGACTTTTCGTCAGGACAGGTGTGGACTTCCCGTTCCCTGACGCCCGACTTCAAGGTCGCGGGCGATACCCGAAGCACCGGCGGACGCTGCTCGACGAAACGGATCGCCGAAACCGACATCCATCCGGCGCGGCTGGAAATCACCGTGGAATTTTCGCTGGGAACGCTCGACGTACGGCGGATTTACCGCATCTGCGCCGACACTCCGGCGATCGCCTGCGACACCTACCTCAAAGGCAGCGCCGCACAGCTTCCCGAGAGCCGGGCGGTCAACGCCGCCGACCGCAAGAACATCGAATCGACCGCCGACATGCAGTCGCAGCCGGTCGCCGCGACCCTCGACCGGTTCAACCCCGGCGGGTTCCACTGGCACACGCGGATCGTGGAGTTCCAGGACGTCACGGACTGGAACAACAACCTGGTCTTCGAAACCGACGTCATTCCCTACCGGAAAAACAGCTACCGGGGCAACCTGCTCTTCGCCCGCAACGCCGAGAACGGCCGCGGATTCTTCTTCCTGAAGGAAGCCCCCGGTTCGGGCGTGCAACTGGCCTATGGCGGCGGGGACTTCACGGCGGAGTTCGGCGATTTCACGGTGACGGGACTGGGCGTGACGGAGAAGGACCTCCGCGAAGGGGAGTGGGTGAAAGCCTACGGATGCGTCCTCGGAGTCTGGTCGGGCGGAGAACTCGAACAGTTGACGGCCCTGCGGAGCTACCAGAAAAATTTACGGAAGCTGCTTCCCGGACGCGACGAGATGGTGATGATGAACACATGGGGCGACCGCAGCCAGGACACGAAGGTGAACGAACGGTTCTGCCTGGCCGAGGTCCGCAAGGCCGCGCATCTGGGCATCACGCATTTCCAGATCGACGACGGCTGGCAGGTGGGCAAAAGCCCCAACTCCGCCGTGGCGAAGGGGTCGTTCAAAAACATCTGGGACAATCCCGACTACTGGAAACCCGACCCGGAGAAATACCCCCGGGGATTGCACCCTGTCGTGGAGCTGGGCCGGGAACTGGGCGTGGAGATCTGCCTCTGGTTCAACCCGAGCGTACAGGACGGCTATGCCGACTGGGAGAAGGACGCGCAGGCCCTCGTCGGTCTCTACGACGAGTACGGCATCCGCACGTTCAAGATCGACGGACTGGCAATCCCCGACAAACGCTCCGAAAGCAACCTGCGGCGGCTGTTCGACCGCGTGCTGGAGCGGACGGGCGGCCGAGTGGTCTTCAACCTCGACGCCACGGCCGGACGCCGCGGAGGCTACCACATGTTCAACGAGTACGGCAACATCTTCCTCGAAAACCGTTACACCGACTGGCAGAACTACTACCCCTACTGGACGCTGCGCAACCTGTGGATGCTCTCCAAATACGTTCCCGCGGAGAAGCTCCAGATCGAGTTCCTCAACAAATGGCGCAACACGGAAAAATATGCCGGCGACCCGTTCGCCCCGGCCAATTACAGTTTCGAATACCTCTTCGCAACGACCATGACCGGACAGCCGCTGGCCTGGATGGAGGCGAGCGGACTGCCCGAAGAGGCGCTGGGCATCGGCGCGCTGATCGAACGCTACAAAGAGGTGCAGCACGATTTCCACCGCGGAGTGATCCTCCCCGTGGGCGACGAACCGTCGGGCCGCTCGTGGACCGGATTCCAGTCGGTCGACGGCGAGCGGGGCTACCTGATCTTCTTCCGCGAGCAGAACCCCGACCGGAAGGCCCGGATCGAAACATGGCTCCCCGAGAACTCGAAAGTGCGCCTCACGCCGGTGCTGGGGAGCGGGAAGGCCGCCGTGCAGAAGACCGGACGCCGCGGAACGCTGGAGGTGGAACTTCCCGCGCCCAACGACTACACGATGTACCGCTACGAACTGATCCGCTGACGAACCACAAATCCTGATAACAATGAAAACACCGATAAAATTCATCCTGTCATTTGCTCTGCTGCTGCTCGCGGCGGCCGACATCGCAGCCCAGGAGCTGATCACCAACGTTTACGGACGCGACGTGCAGTCGCTCAACGGAAAGTGGGACGCCATCGTCGATCTCTACGATCAGGGCCGCAAAAACAAGATCTACCTCAACCGCAGGCCGGAGGGAAAGACCGATTTCTACGAATATTCGTTCGACAACGGCCTGCGGCTCGACGTTCCCTCGGACTGGAACTGCCAGATGCCCGAGCTGAAATACTACGAAGGCACGGTGTGGTATGCCCGGCGGTTCGACGCCCCCGAGCAGACCGGCCGGCGGCAGTTCCTCTATTTCGGAGCCGTCAGCTACCGCTGCCGGGTCTACCTCAACGGCGAGGAGATCGGCGCCCATGAAGGCGGATTCACACCCTTTGAGATCGAGGTGACGGGCCGCCTCAGGCCCGAAGGCAACTTTCTGGCCGTGGAGGTCAACAACACCCGCACCACAGACGCCATCCCGGCGATGGCCTTCGACTGGTGGAACTACGGCGGCATCACGCGCGACGTGATGCTCGTCAGCGTGCCCGACGCCTTTATCCGGGACTATTTCATCCGCCTCGGCAAGGATTCCGACGACCGGATCGACGCCGATGTGCAGCTGGCGGGCGCCGCTGCCGGAACGGCCGTACGGATCGAGATTCCCGAACTGAACGTAGACCGGACCGTCACTGCCGGAGCGACCGGTACGGCCTCGGCGTCGTTCCGGGTCAGGAGACTGCAACGCTGGTCCCCCGCCGATCCGAAACTTTACCGGGTGATCGTCTCCACGGACCGCGACCGGGTGGAGGAGTCGATCGGGTTCCGCAATATCCGCACCGAGGGCGAAGAGATCGTCCTCAACGGCTCGCCCGTGTTCCTCAAGTCGATCTCGTTCCACGAAGAGATCCCCCAGCGCATGGGCCGGGCACACTCCGAGGCCGACGCCGTGATGCTGCTCAGCGAGGCCAAGGCACTCGGCTGCAACATGATCCGTCTGGCGCACTACCCGCAGAACGAACATATCGTCCGGCTGGCCGAAAAGATGGGCTTCCTGCTCTGGGAGGAGATTCCCATCTGGCAGGGCATCGACTTCGCCAACGACCCAACCCGCGAAAAGGCGGGCCGCATGATCCGCGAGATGGTCACGCGCGACAAGAACCGCTGCGCCCTGACGTTTTGGGGCGTGGCCAACGAGACGCAGCCTTCCGGGCCGCGCAACGCCTTCCTGCGCCACCTGATCGCATGCTGCCGGGAGATCGACGACACGCGCCTGATCGTTGCGGCGTTCGATCTGGTGCGTTTCGACCGCCAGCGGCAGCTGTTCGTCATGGACGACCCGTTCATCGGGGAACTGGATGTCGTGGCCATCAACAAATACATGGGCTGGTATCACCCGTGGCCCCTCACGCCCGACAAGGCGGTGTGGGACGTGGCGCGCGGCAAACCGCTGATCATCTCCGAATTCGGCGGCGAGGCGCTCTACGGCCAGCACGGCCCGGCCGATGTGGCCAGTTCGTGGAGCGAGGAGTATCAGGAGGCCCTCTACCGCGACAACCTGCGCATGTTCGAGAACATCCCCAACCTGCGGGGCGTGTCGCCGTGGATTCTGTTCGACTTCCGCTCGCCGTTCCGCTTCCACCCCGCCAACCAGGAGGGCTGGAACCGCAAGGGGCTGGTTTCCGATCAGGGATACCGCAAGAAAGCGTGGTATCTGATGAAAGCCTATTACGACAAACATTAAAAGAAGATGAAGAAGTTTTTGACATACACGCTTCTCGGCGTCCTGCTCGCAGGCTGCGCCGGAGGCGGGCGGGAACCGCTGGAGACCGTCGTGGACAAGGCGCTGGCCGGCGCCGAGCGGCAGACGCTGCTGATGGCCGAGAAGTACAGTGCGCGCGAAGGCCGCCTGCCGCGCACGTGGGAGAACGGCGAGGACGTCTCGTCGGATTCGCGCTGGTGGTGCAGCGGCTTTTTCCCGGGCGTGCTGTGGTACGTCTACGAGAACGGCCGCAACCCCCGGGTGCTGAAGTACGCCCGGATGTTCACCGCACGCGTCGAGCGGGAAAAACACACCACCGACAACCATGACGTGGGGTTCATGCTCTATTGCAGTTTCGGCAACGGACTGCGCCTCACGGGAGACAAGTCCTACGAGGAGGTGCTGCTCACCGGGGCGCGCTCGCTGGCGACGCGCTTCAAACCCGAAGTAGGGCTGATCCGCTCGTGGGACCACAACCGCGACAAATGGCAGTATCCGGTCATCATCGACAACATGATGAACCTCGAACTGCTGATGTGGGCCGCCGACCGTTCGGGCGACAAGTCGCTGCGCGACATGGCCGTATCGCATGCTGACAAGACGCTGAAACACCATTTCCGCCCCGACTTCAGCTCCTGCCACCTGGTCTCCTACGACACGATCTCGGGACAGCCCCATCTCAAGCAGACCCATCAGGGCCTCTCCGACTCCTCGGCCTGGAGCCGCGGACAGGCATGGGGACTCTACGGCTACACCTGCATGTACCGCCTCACGGGCGACGCCCGCTACCTCGAACAGGCCCGCGGCATCGCCGGATTCCTCATCAACCACAGGAACATGCCCGCCGACGGGATTCCCTACTGGGATTTCGACGCTCCGGCCCTCGCCTCCACGCCGCGCGACGCATCGGCTGCCGCAATCATGGCCTCGGCACTGGTCGAGCTGAGCGGCTTCGTGCCCGCAGCCGAAGGGGAGCGGTACATGGCTTTCGCCGAAAAGCAGATCCGCACGCTGGCCTCGCCCGAATACACCGCTCCGGCGGGTGAGAACGGAGGCTTCATTCTCCGGCACAGCACGGGAGCCTATCCCTTCTCCTCGGAGGTCGACGTGCCGCTCACCTACGCCGACTACTATTATCTGGAGGCGCTCACGCGCATCAAACGCCGATTGCAGCCATGACCGCCGTGAAAAAATACGCGCTGCTGTCGCTCTGCGGCCTGACCCTGTTCTGCGCCCGGGCGCAGATGCCCGCGACAAACTACGACGAATCGCAGGTTCCGGCCTACACGCTGCCCGACCCGCTGACAACCATCGCCGGCAAAAAGGTGACTGACGCCGAAACGTGGACTTCGGAACGCCGTCCCGAACTGCTGTCGCTGTTCGAAAGCGAGGTCTACGGAAAAGCCCCCGGCCGCCCCGAGGGACTGCATTTCGAGGTCTTGAGCGAGGACCGCTACACGCTGGGCAACATGGCCACCCGCCGGGAGATCGCCGTCTATTTCACCGAGAGCGACGCACATTTCATGACCATCCTGCTCTATATCCCCAACAAACGCACCGACGCCGTTCCGGTCTTTCTGGGGCTGAATTTCAAGGGCAACCACACGATCTGCGACGACCCGTTGATTACGGAGTCCGTTTCGCGCATGAAGCCGCGCGAAGAGGGCGGCAGCGAAGTCCGCGCAAAAGGGTTCCCGCGCGCCGCGGCGGCATCGCGGTGGCCGGTCGAGATGCTGATCGCCAACGGCTACGGCCTCGCCACGATTTACCGCGGCGACATCGACCCCGACTACGACGACGGCTTCCAAAACGGCGTTCACCCGCTCTTTTACCGCGAGGGGCAGACCAAACCGGCCCCCGATGAATGGGGCACGATCGCGGCCTGGGCCTGGGGCTTGAGCCGCGCGATGGACTACCTCGAAACCGACGAGGATGTCGATGCCTCCCGCGTGGCGGTCATCGGGCATTCGCGGCACGGCAAAACGGCCCTTTGGGCCGCAGCCGTCGATCCGCGCTTCGCCATGGCCGTGTCGAACGACTCGGGATGCGGCGGCGCGGCGTTGTCGCGGCGTTGTTACGGCGAAACCGTAGCCAGGATCAACAGCCTCTTCCCGCATTGGTTTTGCGGGAACTTCAAACAGTATTCGGGCAACGAGGCGGCTTTGCCCGTCGACCAGCACGAACTGATTGCGCTGATAGCCCCGCGCCCGGTGTATATCGCCAGCGCTGTCGAGGACCGTTGGGCCGATCCGAAAGGCGAGTTCCTCGCGGGGGTCCACGCCACGCCGGTCTACGAGTTGTTCGGCCTGGTGGGACTTTCGGGAACGGAACTGCCCCAAACCGACGCGCCCGTGCTGTCGGGACACATCGGCCACCACGTCCGTTCGGGCGACCACGACATCACGCTCTACGACTGGCGGCAATTCGTGAAATTCGCGGACAAACACCTGAAACGATAATCTAAAACAACACCATACATGAAAAACCGGTTTATAAAACTGCTTCTCGCGGCCGTGCTGTTGGGCTCCCTCTCCCCGGCGGCCGCCCAGACCCGCGAAATGGACCTCTCGGGAGAGTGGAGGTTCCAGACGGACGTGATGGATTTCCGCAGGGGATCGCTTTCGCCGCGCTACAACCACCAACTCCAGGAGACCATCATGCTCCCCGGCATCACCGACGACTACAAAATCGGCTACAAATCACCCTACCGCCATGTCGACCGCCTGACGCGCGTCTACGAGTACATGGGTCCGGCGTGGTATCAGCGCGACATCGAGTTCCCGGCCGACTGGAAGGGCAAGTGCATCTTCCTCTATTTCGAGCGCACCCACTGGCTCAGCTCGGTATGGGTCGACACCAAGGAGGTGAGCCGACTGGACTACATCAGCGTCCCCCACAACCACGACCTGACGGATTTCGTCACCCCGGGCAAGACGCACCGCATCACGGTGTGCATCGACAACCGGTTCCAGTACAACACCCACAAATGGAACCACGCCCACACGGAGTTCACGCAGATCAACTGGAACGGCATCCTCGGCGAGATGAAACTCGTGGCCGTAGACCCCGTTTACATCGACGACATGCAGCTGTATCCCGACCTCGCGACGAACAGCGTCGACGTGCGCCTGAAGATCGACAACCGCACGAAAAAGCCTTTCGAAGGAAAGGCGCTGCTCACCGTCTCGGGCAACGGCCTGCACGTAACGAAGGAGGTACCTGTCGGCAGCGAAGCGGAGGAGATGGACCTGACCGAAACCGTCGCGCTGGGCCGGGAGGCGAAACTCTGGGACGAATTCAACCCGAACCTCTACACCGTGGAGTGCACGCTGCTGACCGGCACCGGAAAAGAGTCCTTCGAACATAAGAAGTCGGCGACGTTCGGCATGCGCGAAGTGGCGCAGGGCCGCAACCACATCCTGCTCAACGGCCGGCCGCTCCACCTGCGCGGAACCGTCGAGAACGCCGTGTTCCCGAAAACGGGCCACGCCCCGGTCTGCGACGCCGAATGGGAGCGTATCATGCGCATCGTCAAGGACTACGGACTGAACCACATCCGTTTCCACTCGTGGTGCCCTCCCGCCGCGGCTTTCCGCATGGCCGACCGCCACGGCGTCTACCTCGAAGTCGAGATGCCCATGTGGGGCAAGGACGCCGAGCCGGACGAAGCGCGCTACGACTTCTTCCGCCGCGAGATGCGCGCCATCCTCAAGGAGTACGGCAACCACCCCTCGTTCGTCCTCTACTGCAACGGCAACGAGATCACCGGCAACTTCGACTTCATCGAGGAGCTGACCGCCGACGGCCGCAAACTCGACACGCGGCATCTGTACAGCGGTTCGACGGCCCGCACGCGCGTCCCGTCCGACCAGTATTACGTCTCGCAGCAGACCAACAAAGGCCCCGTGAAGGTCTACGAGGGACGGCCCTCGACCGACTGGGACCGCAGCAAGGAGTCGGACGTGGACGTTCCGGTAATTTCCCACGAGTCGGGCCAGCGGTGCGTCTATCCCGACTTCCGCGAGATCGGGAAATACACGGGACCGGTCGAGGCCCGAAACTTCGAACTGTGGCGCGAGATGCTCACCGCCAACGGCATGGGCGATCAGGCCCACGACTTCTTCCGGGCCTCGGGCGCGCTGACCGTCGTGGAGTACAAGGCCGTGATCGAGGCGCTGCTCCGCTCGTCCAAATCGGCCGGATTTCAGCTCCTGTCGCTCAACGACTTCCCGGGCCAGGGTTACGCCCCGGTGGGTGTGCTCGATCCGTTCTGGGACTCCAAGGGCCTGGTGACGCCCGAGGATTGGCGGGCCTTCTGCGCGCCGACCGTGGCGCTGCTCCGCTACCCGAAAAGCGCCTGGTTCGAAGACGAAACCTTCACGGCAAAGGCCGAGGTCTACAACTTCGGCGCGGCGGCGCTCAAAAATGCGAAAATCCGCTGGTCGATCACCGACGGCAGCGGGAAAGCCATCGCCAAGGGCAGTCTGAAATCGCAGACCGTAGGCACCGACGGCGTGTTCCCCGTCGGGGAGTTCTCCGCTCCGCTCGGCAAGGTGCGAGGCCCGCAGAAGCTGACCGTGCACCTGAACGTCGGTGAAAAGACAAGCAACAGCTGGGACATCTGGGTCTATCCGCGCAACGCACAGCTGATGCAGTCGGATACGGAGGTGCTCTACACGACGG
>UMIO01009016.1_pt1 | contig 13404 bp, 10 predicted proteins | sample 1965821 | NCBI WGS metagenome assembly UMIO01 (sample SAMEA4836127, study PRJEB28245) | human gut metagenome | biome: gut microbiome; material: fecal sample | place: Denmark | collected 2008
CGGAAGCATGCCTTTAAAGAATTTCAAAGGACTTAATCCACCCAGCGTTCTGACTGTCAGAGAATATACAACAACAGCATGCACAACGTAGCAGATATATGCTGCCAGAAGGACCATTGCCAGAGAACCGATGATTGCCGGACCATTGGCTGCGATAACCGGGCACAGCAGGCAGAATACACCGATCGGTGACAGTTTCAGGATCATTTCCATACATTTCATGAAAATCTCATTCAGATCATTAAATGCGTTTACAACACGGACATTTTTCTCTCCAACCAGAATGATCGCGAAACCAAGGATCAGGGCCATTACGATGACCTGAAGCATATTGGCTTCTGCCATTGGTGAAATGAAGTTGGACGGGAAAATATTTACCAGTGTGTCCATAAAAGAAGTTGCTTCTGCAGCTTCATAAGACAGGTCTGTTGTTGCAACTACAGGAAACAGTCCTCTGAACAGGTTTCCGCCGACCAGACCGATCGTTACAGCAAAAGCTGTTGTGCACAGATAAAAAACAACCGTTTTCAGACCGATAGACCCGACTTTTTTGATATCACTCATTGAAATAATACCACACATGATGGAAAACAGGACGATCGGAACGACAATAAACTTGATTAGATTCAGGAAAATTGTTCCAAAAGGTTTGATATAAGACTCGGCAAAATCAGTATAGTTCTGCATCAGCAGACCGGCAATGATCGCCAGGACCAGTGCGATAAAAATCTGCATGGCCAGTGACATTTTTTTCTTTTCTTTCATTAGGATTCCCTCTCTTTCTCTCCCTTTTCAGGTTTCAGGTATAAAAAATGGCATTGCAAATAAACGCAATGCCTTCGTCGCCATCACCCGACCTTATAATTGTATCATATTGATAAAAAGGATGCAATAAAAATCGGGATTTTGGTATATTTTTCTAGTGATATTGACAGCTATTCACAGGAAGGTGCTTTACCGAACTGTTTTTTATATGCCCGGACAAATGTTGTATAATCATGAAATCCACTTGCCTGTGCTGCTTTCATAACGGGCATTCCCTGACTGATGAGAGAGCGCGCCATGAGGAGCCGTTTACTGGTAATATAGTTGTGGATAGTATAACCGGTCTCATTTTTGAATTTTCGCATCATATGATATTTGCTGAAAAAAAATCGATTGGCAAGCTGATCAATTGAGAGATTTTCTGACAGATTGCGATTGATATATTTCAGGAGCTGTTCTACCTGTGTGTCAGAGGAATATGTTTTTTTGTCCGGGGAACTGCTCGTACGAAGAAAAATTCGATTGATATATATCATAAATTGAGTAAACAGTGCATCTTTCAGTATGGGATCTCCAAAATGTGTATTCTGTAAGGTCTGTTCTATTTCTGGAAGCAGATCTTTCAGACGTTCCTGCAGGGCAGAATCGGCTCTTACAAGGTTGAAACTGCGATCGTTTGCTTTTTGAAAGCAGGTATTCAATTCCTGGCAGGAAAGATCATCACGAATCCAGAAAATATAGCGCTCATACGGAACCGATGGATCAATCTCTGGTTTGTGGATCGCACCCTGGCTGACAAGCAGAATATCCCGTGGTTTCAGATGATACGCTTTTCCTTCTATATGATAGGTTACCTTCCCGGAAATAAAAACAATGATTTTATGAAAATCATGATAATGATAAGAAAAATCTTTCTTTGTCTGGTCATTGATATGGAACAGTCGAAAATCTTCTTTCAGATATCCGGTTTTCTCGAGATTATACTGTGAATAATCCATGAGATACCTCCTCAGAAAACGAATGTTTGCTATATATTAGGATTTTGTATAATCATTTTATTATATTATAGCATTTTTTGCAATATGACACGCATTTTATTCTATATACATAGCAAAAAGAAAACTATATACTGGAACAAAAGACGTATGTAAATACGATTACTTAATTCGGAAAGAGAGGATATGGTTATGGATAACTGTATTACAATGATAAAATATCAGGGACTTGGAAATGATTATCTGGTGCTGGATCCAAACAAAAACCGTGTACAACTTCAGGGCAAGAAAATCGCACTGCTGTGCCAGCGAGGCTTTGGACTTGGCGCAGACGGTATTCTCTACGGACCGATTGAAATTGATGGAAAGATGGGGGTTCGTATTTTTAACTCAGATGGAAGTGAAGCTGCCATCAGTGGAAACGGTGTCCGTATTTTTGCAAAATACCTGATGGATCATGAATATGTAAAAGAGCAGAAATTCAGTATTCAGACACTTTCCGGACCGATAGAGGTGGAATGCCTGAACAATCGTGCTACTGAATTTCGTGTAAAAATGGGCAAAGCCTCTTTTATCTCCAGGGAAATTCCGGTAACTGGAGAAGTTCGTGAAGTAATCAATGAGTCCTTTACTTTTCATAATAAAGAGTACAAAGCTACCTGTCTGACCGTTGGAAACCCACATTGCATTATTTTTATGAATCAGGTGACACCGGAACTGGCAAAAGAGCTCGGACCATATGTGGAAAATGCTGATGAATTTCCGGAAAAAATGAATCTTCAGATCTGCCGCAAGATCGATACAGGCAACCTGGACATTGAAATCTGGGAGAGAGGTTCGGGATATACAAAAGCCTCCGGAACAGGAAGCTGTGCGGCAGCGGTAGCCGCATACAGACTTGGACTTGTTGAAAACAGAGTCAATGTAAATCAGCCAGGCGGTATGATTCAGATTGACATCAAAGATGACGATACGATCTATATGACTGGTACAGTCGGATATGTGGCGGATATGAGTGTGGCTGAGAGCTTCTTCTCATAAAAAATATAAAACATAATTACGAGATATATTCTAAGGGAACAGTGTAGGACGACTGTTCCCTTTCTTTCTGACTTATGGTAAGATAAATTGATATTATCAAAACTTACGAGGGAGGAACTTTCCGATGAATATAACAATGCTTGGAACAGGAAATGCAATGGTTACGGAGTGCTATAACACATGTTTTGTTCTGGAGGATGGGGATAAATATCTTCTTGTCGATGGTGGTGGTGGAAATACACTGCTTCGTCAGCTGAAACAGGCAGGTTTTGATTGGAAAGATATGCGCGAGATCTTTGTGACACATAAACATGTAGACCATATCATGGGGGTTGTCTGGATGATCCGCATGATCTGTCAGAATATGAAACAGGGACAATATGATGGAGAAGCAACTATCTATGGACACGAGGAAGTCATCCGAATTCTCAAAGAAATGGCAGAGATGCTTTATCCGGCAAAACAGACCTGCTTTATTGGAGACCGTCTGCATCTGGTTGTGGTAAATGACGGAGAAGAAAGAGAATTGATGGGACATAAGGTCACCTTTTTTGACATTCAGTCTACAAAAGCAAAACAGTACGGGTTCTGTATGGATATGGGAAACGGTGGGAAGCTTACCTGCTGTGGAGATGAACCATATAATGAATGCGAGAAAAAATATGCCAGGAACAGCAAATGGCTTCTTCATGAAGCATTCTGTCTGTATGATCAGGCGGATATTTTTCACCCATATGAGAAACATCATTCAACGGCAAAAGATGCCAGTGAACTGGCAGAACAGCTGGGAGTGCAGAATCTGATCCTTTATCACACAGAGGATAAAAATATTGTACGTCGTAAAGAATTATATACAGAAGAGGGAAAGAAATATTTCAGCGGTAATCTGTATGTGCCGGAAGATCTGGAAAAGATTGAATTATAGGCAAAATTATGGTATTGTATAACAGTATATGATTATTTATATTTATTATATAGAAAGAAGGTGAAGCTGTGGTTGAATTAGATCAGTTCAAGAGTATTCTTGCAACATACACAGAACCATTAGTGGAAGTGAGGGATTCACTTTGACCTCGCTAATAAAGAGCAGAGGGTTGAAGAATTAGAGCGTGAAATGGAAGCGCCGGACTTCTGGGATAATGCAGAAGTTTCCCAGCAGAAGATGAAAGAACTCAAGAGCATGAAGGACGATATGGAAATCTATCACAGTCTGGAAACCCAGATGGAAGATATGGAGACCATGATCGAGATGGGCTATGAGGAAAATGATCCGGAAATCATTCCGGAGATTCAGGAAATGCTGGATGAATTCCAGAAGAATTTTGACAGTATTCGTGTCAAAACTTTATTATCAGGAGAATATGACAGTGAAAATGCGATCATTAAGCTGAATGCCGGAGCCGGTGGAACAGAAGCCTGCGATTGGTGCGGAATGCTTTATCGTATGTACAGCCGCTGGGTAGACCGTAAGGGATTTACAATGGAAGTTCTGGATTATCTGGATGGAGATGAAGCAGGTGTCAAGTCTGTTACATTCCAGGTAAATGGTGAAAATGCTTATGGTTATCTGAAATCCGAAAAGGGTGTACATCGTCTGGTACGTATTTCACCGTTTAATGCAGCCGGTAAACGTCAGACCTCATTTGTGTCCTGCGATGTTATGCCGGATATTAAAAAAGATCTGGATGTTGAGATCAATGATGATGATATCCGTATTGATACCTATCGAAGCAGTGGTGCCGGCGGACAGCATATCAACAAGACATCTTCTGCGATCCGTATCACACATTTCCCGACAGGAATCGTGGTACAGTGCCAGAATGAACGTTCTCAGCATATGAATAAAGATAAGGCCATGCAGATGCTGAAAGCGAAGCTGTATCTTCTGAAACAGCAGGAAGCAGAGGCAAAGCTTTCCGGTATTCGTGGTGAAGTTACTGATATCGGCTGGGGAAACCAGATCAGATCCTATGTTATGCAGCCATATACGATGGTAAAAGACCACAGAACCAGTGAAGAGACCGGTAATGTGGATGCCGTCCTGGATGGAGACATTGATCCATTCATTAATGCATATCTGAAATGGATCGCTCTGTCAAATAAACCAGCAGAGCAGCAGTAATCCCAGCGTGTGCTGCGAACGAGGTGAGCAGTAACACAAAATCAGTTTTCAGCCTGTTTGGAGCGACAAAAAATCCTTGCAGAGTGTGGGCTGGTATGATAACATATCCCTCGTAGGGAAACACGTGTCCTTGATATATGGACATGCCCGAAGAGGGATATGTATTATTTTGGTTACAAGTAGTATCCACAATGTGACGGATATACACTGTAAAAGGATTAAGGACTCAACAGGAACAGGAAGATTGGAATGGAAAAAACAACAGAGAAGAAAAAGTATTTTGTAGTCAGGGAGCGGGCAGTTCCGGAAGTATTGTTGAAGGTGGTACAGGCAAAGCGCCTACTTGATTCAGGCAGGGCACAGACTGTGCAGGATGCAGCAGAACAGACCGGAATCAGTCGAAGCTCCTTTTATAAATATAAGGATGATATTTTTCCTTTTCACGAAGAGGCAAGAGGAAAGACCATTACCTTCATTATTCAGATGGATGATGAACCAGGACTTTTATCTGTAGTACTTCAGACCATTGCACATTTTCATGGAAATATTCTTACGATTCATCAGAGTATTCCAATCAATGGAATCGCAACTCTCACACTCAGTGTAGATATTCTTCCGGGAGAGGGAGATGCAGAGGCCATGGTTGAAGAAATCGAAAGTCGGGAAGGAATTCATTATCTGAAGATCCTTGGAAGAGAATAGAAATTTTTTTACACAGGAGGAAGATATGGTTAATATTGCGGTATTAGGATACGGTACAGTTGGAAGTGGTGTCGTGGAGGTTATCAACACAAACCACGAAAGCATTAATAAACGGGCAGGTCAGGAGATCAATATCAAATATGTTCTCGACCTCAGAGATTTTCCGGGAGATCCGGTACAGGAGGTTCTGGTGCATGATTATGAGATCATTGCCAACGATCCGGAAGTAGACATTGTAGTAGAAGTTATGGGCGGTATTGAACCGGCATATACCTTTGTAAAGAGAGCGCTGGAATCAGGTAAGAGTGTCTGCACTTCCAATAAAGCACTGGTTGCAAAGCATGGCCCGGAGCTGATGGAGATTGCAAAAGAAAAGAACATCAACTTCCTGTTTGAGGCAAGCTGCGGTGGTGGAATTCCGATCATTCGAGCACTTAACGGATCTCTGACAGCAGATGAAGTCGATGAGATCACAGGAATCTTAAATGGAACTACCAACTACATGATGTACAAGATGGCAACAGAAGGTTCTGATTTTGATGTGGTTCTTAAAGAAGCACAGCAGAAGGGATATGCAGAGGCTGATCCGACCGCAGACGTAGAAGGTTATGATGCATGCCGTAAGATCGCAATCCTGTCTTCCCTGGCTTATGGAAAGTTCCTGAATTATGAAAATGTTTATACAGAAGGAATCACAAAGATCACACCGGAAGATATGGTATATGCAGAAGAACTTGGCATGACCATTAAGCTTCTCGGAACCAGCCGAAAACTGGGCGCGGACACATTCACCGCACTGGTTGCACCGTTCATGGTTGGACAGAAGAGTCCGCTGTATAGTGTCAAGGATGTCTTCAATGCAGTTTTTGTACATGGAAACATGCTTGGAGATGCGATGTTCTACGGAAGTGGAGCAGGAAAGCTTCCAACAGCAAGTGCAGTAGTTGCAGATGTCGTTGATGAAGCGAAGAATCTTCATGAAAATATTGCAACAAACTGGTCAAATGAGCCGATGAAACTGACTCCGATGGAGGAGACAGAGGGAAGATTTTTCGTAAGAGTCAAAGGTGTGACGGAAGCACAGGCAGAAGCCGCTTTTGGAAAACTTCAGATTGTAAAAGTTGCTTCTCTTCCAGATGAATTCGGATTCATTACAGAGTGCATGAAACAGAAAGAATATAAAGAAAAGATCAGTAAACTGGGTGGAGAAGTGATCGCAATGATCCGTGTAAAGGATTGATAAAATCGTATTCCGGGAGGAAACTATGTTAATAGTAAAGAAATTCGGAGGTACATCTGTAGCAAACAAAGAACGTATCTACAATGTTGCCGGCAGATGTGTTGAAGAATATAAAAAAGGAAATGATGTGGTAGTCGTTCTTTCTGCAATGGGAAAATATACGGATGAACTGATTTCCATGGCAGAAGATATTAATGAAAAACCACCAAAAAGAGAAATGGATATGCTCTTTACGATTGGAGAACAGATGTCTGTATCTCTGATGGCAATGGCATTTGACAAAATGGGAGTTCCGGCGGTATCACTGAATGCATTTCAGGTAGCTATGCATACGACAAGTGTGCATGGAAATGCCCGCCTCAAAAGAATTGATACAGAACGTATCCGCAGAGAACTGGAAAATCATAAGATCGTCGTTGTTACAGGATTCCAGGGAGTCAATAAATACGATGATTATACAACTCTGGGAAGAGGCGGTTCTGATACGACTGCAGTTGCTCTTGCAGCAGCTCTTCATGCAGATGCCTGTGAAATCTATACAGATGTAGACGGAGTTTATACAGCAGATCCACGTAAGGTTCCGAAAGCACGTAAGCTGAAAGAAATTACGTATGATGAGATGCTGGATCTTGCAACGCTTGGGGCAGGAGTACTTCATAACCGTTCTGTAGAGATGGCGAAGAAATATGGAGTACCGCTTGTGGTACGTTCCAGTCTGAATAACAGTGAGGGAACTGTCGTAAAGGAGGAAGTTACAGTGGAAAGAATGCTGATCAGCGGTGTTGCGCTTGATACAGAGGCAGTAAGGATTGCCGTTATCGGTCTGAAAGATGTACCGGGTATGGCGTTTAAATTATTTGATGTTCTTGCTAAAAAACATATTAATGTTGATGTTATTCTGCAGTCTATCGGACGTGCAGGTACAAAGGATATTTCCTTTACGGTAGATGGCAAAGATCTGGATGATGCAATTGCGACTCTTGAAGAAAATAAAGCCAGACTTGGCTATCAGGAACTGCATTCAGAGAGAAATATTGCAAAACTTTCTATTGTTGGTGCAGGAATGATGAGCAACCCTGGTGTTGCTGCAAAAATGTTTGAAAGCCTTTATAATGAGGGTGTAAACATTAATATGATCTCAACTTCTGAGATTCGAGTAACTGTTCTGATCAATGAAAAAGATGGTGTGAGAGCCATGAATGCAGTACATGATGCATTTAATCTTGCAGACTGATACAGGATGTCGGGATCATTGCAGAAGTAAGGAACAGTAAAATTCAAAATATGTAAATTCCATCTTCGGTTTTGCGAAGGTGGAATTTTTGTCTGATGCCTGAAAAAAGGCAGATAGGAGAAAAATGACTGGACAGAGAAAGTACTGGAAATCCTATGCAAAGAGTAATCTGAAAGGAAACTGGGGAATTGCAATTGCTGCAATGCTGGCCGTTGTAGCTGTTAATTTTATCGGAAATATTTTTGCTGTACAGCTGTTTCCGGGAGATTCCGTATTTGCATTGGTATTAAGCGAAATTTTTGTGTTTATTGTATCTCTGATAGGAATGATCTTCAGTACCGGATACAGCTATATGCAGCTGAATATCTGCAGAGGCAGGGATTACAGCCTGAGTGATCTGCTGTATATGTTTCATAACCAGCCGGACAGAGTACTGGTTGCCGGACTGGTCGTAGCGTTGATCGACACAGTGGTGCAGATTCCATTCTATTATGTGACTTATATGGTAAATCCGGGAGAGACTGTGGAAAGCATGATTCACTGGTATCAGCTTCTTTTGGGAGCGTGGCTTCTTGCAATGGTATTGAGTGTGATTTTTACAGTGCCATTTGCACTGACATTCTATTTTCTGGCTGATGATCCGGAAATGGGTGGTATAGAGGCACTGAAAGCAAGTACACATGCCATGAAGGGGCACATCTGGCAGTATCTGATGTTGGAACTTAGTTTTGTCCCACTGCTGTTTTTATCACTGTTTACTCTTTATATTGGGCTGCTGTGGCTGATGCCGTATATGCAGTTTACAGAAACTGCATTTTATATGTATGTAACAGGAGAACTCGATCAGCAGAGAACTGACCGGCAGCATACGGGAATCCAGGAGATATCTGACCGAACCGGTGATGATTATAATTCAGAAGCATAGAACAGAAAACAAAATATAAAAGATACAATGATTATCATGCATGAAAAAGGAGACTATAATGGATATTATTCAGGTGATAACCAAAGAACTTAATGTGGAAAAATGGCAGGTAGAAGCTGCAGTCAAATTGATTGACGAAGGCTGTACTATCCCGTTCATTTCCCGATACCGTAAAGAAGCAACTGGTTCTTTAAATGATGAACAGCTTCGTACTCTTCATGAAAGACTGACCTATCTTCGTAATCTGGAAGAAAAAAAGAATCAGGTACTTGGAAGTATTGAAGAGCAGGGAAAACTGACGGCAGAGTTGAAGAAACAGATCCTTGATGCACAGACACTGGTCGTAGTAGAGGATCTTTATCGTCCATTCCGACCGAAACGTCGTACCCGTGCGATCATTGCGAAGGAAAAAGGACTGGAACCACTGGCAAATATCATTATGCTTCAAATGACAGACAAGCCGATTGAAGAAGAAGCACAGGATTTTGTATCAGAAGAAAAAGGTGTGGAAACAGTAGCAGATGCGATCAATGGAGCCAAAGATATTATTGCGGAGCACATTTCTGATGAGGCAGATTACCGTATTTATCTTCGTAAACTGACTATGGACAAGGGTTCTGTCGCTTCTGCGGCGAAGAAACCGGAAGAAGCTTCTGTTTATGAAATGTATTATGAATTTGAAGAGCCAATCAAAAAGCTTGCGAGACATCGCGTGCTTGCCCTGAATCGTGGTGAGAAAGAGAAAATCCTTACGGTTAAAGTCAATGCGCCGGAAGAGGAAGCAATGGGATGGCTTCAGAAGCAGGTCATTACAAAAGAAAATCCAATTACAAAACCGATTCTTCGCGAAGTAGTGGAAGACAGTTACAAACGTCTGATCGCACCTGCGATTGAGCGTGAGATCCGAAGTGATCTGACAGAAAAGGCCGAAGACGGGGCAATCCATGTATTTGGAAAGAATCTGGAGCAGCTTCTGATGCAGCCTCCAATCGTTGGTAAAGTAGTTCTTGGATGGGACCCGGCTTTCCGTACAGGCTGTAAACTGGCTGTTGTAGATGAGACAGGAAAGGTCCTTGATACAACTGTTATTTATCCGACAGCGCCGACAAATGATGCAAAGATCCGCGCTGCAAAAGAAACACTTAAGAAGCTGATCAAAAAGTATAATGTTTCTCTGATCTCTCTGGGCAATGGAACAGCATCCAGAGAATCTGAGCAGATCATTGTAGAACTTCTGAAAGAAATTCCAGAGAAGGTACAGTATGTGATCACAAATGAGGCAGGAGCTTCTGTATATTCCGCAAGTAAACTGGCAACTGAGGAATTCCCGAATTTTGATGTCGGACAGAGAAGTGCGGCTTCTATCGCAAGACGTCTGCAGGATCCGCTGGCAGAGCTGGTCAAGATCACTCCACAGTCTATCGGTGTAGGACAGTATCAGCATGATATGAATCAGAAGAAGCTCGGAGAGGCTCTGAGTGGAGTCGTAGAGGATTGTGTAAATAAAGTTGGGGTGGATCTGAATACAGCATCTGCATCCCTTCTGGAATATATTTCAGGTATCAGTAAAGTGATTGCGAAGAACATCGTGGCTTATCGTGAAGAGAACGGAAGATTTGAAAGTCGTCGTGAGCTTCTCAAAGTTGCAAAACTCGGACCGAAAGCATTTGAACAGTGTGCAGGTTTTGCGCGTATCACAGGCGGAAAGAATCCGCTGGATGCGACAAGTGTTCATCCGGAAAGCTATGAAGCTGCGCAGAAGGTTCTGGAAAAACTGGGATACAAACCAGAAGATATCACTGTTGGCAAACTGAGTGGTATTTCCAGACAGATTAAGAATTACAAAAAACTGGCAGAAGAGCTTGGCGTTGGTGAACCGACACTTCGTGATATTGTCAAAGAGCTGGAAAAACCGGCACGAGATCCTCGTGATGAGATGCCGAAGCCGGTACTGAGAACAGATGTACTTGATATGAAGGACCTGAAAGAAGGCATGATCCTTAAAGGAACCGTACGTAATGTAATTGATTTTGGGGCATTTGTCGATATCGGTGTACATCAGGATGGACTTGTGCATATCTCTGAGATGACAGAGAGATATATCAAACATCCACTGGAGGCAGTGTCTGTTGGGGATGTTGTAGATGTACGAGTGATTGGAGTGGATTTGAAGAAGAAGCGAATCAGCTTGTCCATGAAGGGAATCAAATAAAGCAGGGAAAAAATATATGACGGGCTTGCAGATAGGATGAATGATGCGTAAGAGAAGGATGTGTGTGCAGGATGAATGTGCATGAATCCCTGAAACGGCTTCATCGCCCGGAAATACTAAGAATATCCCTCGTCTGTTAAAAACATGAATCAAAAGTGCATAACTCGCCTGAAGGCTCAGACAATGCACTTTATGCTTCATAACACAGACTGGCTATATTCAAGTATTTCTACGGACGATTGCAGAGGTTTCTGGAATTCATGCACATTATACCTGCCATTCTAACATACTGGTACTTACGCAAACATACATCCCATCTGCAGCCCGTTTTTACGTTTTCGCAAGCTTTATAAAAGCCCCTTGACCTGGACAGCGCTATTTATAGTATCGTGCGGGGAAAATAACCGGATTATGCCTATCAAAGCCATGCTGTCGATTTCCTGCTCCTTGCTATAGCCTTCTGCGGCGTGTGGTCGGGATCCCTCCGGGAAGGAGGCAGCTGAGCGAGATGGGGGAGGAGGTAAAGATAAAATATTTGGAATTTAAAATAGACTTAAGAATATTATAGAAAATATGAGTGGAATATGATTGGCGTTATTATAGAAACTATAGAAGGACTTGAGACAATTTTCTTACTGTGAACATAAAGTATATTTTTTCCAAATTACAGCAACTAAAAAAGATATATGATTAATTCAACATCTGCAAGAATCCTGGAAGTTCTTAGGAATGTTCCGAGTGTGTTATTCATAAAAATCACACTGTTTGAGCGTCAGCGAGTTTGTGATTTTTATGAATGTATTTAACACGAGGGTTATTCCTTAGTACTTCCGGATGATGAAGCCGTTGAAAAATCATATATCTTTAATTAGTTGCGTGAATATTAATAGTAATATCAATAGTAATATTACTTCTTTAATGTTTGCGTAAAAGAAAAACCATATCTTTTACGAAATCCCCATCTCAGCTCAGCAGAGCAGAATCATTGGAGAACTCCTGTCCGCTGGCTTTCTCAAACTGATCCAGCAGATTTCTTACCGTAAGCTTCTTCTTTTCTTCCCCCTGAATATCCAGGATGATCTTTCCTTCCATCATCATGATCAGGCGGTTTCCGTGTGTAATAGCGTCCTGCATGTTATGAGTGATCATCATTGTTGTCAGATGATCGCGGTTTACGATCATCTCAGTGATCTCAAGGACCTTGGCTGCTGTTTTCGGGTCAAGGGCTGCGGTATGCTCATCGAGGAGCAGAAGCTTTGGTTTCTGGAGGGTTGCCATCAGCAGAGTAAGTGCCTGGCGCTGTCCACCGGAGAGAAGTCCGACTTTGGAAGTAAGGCGATCTTCCAGTCCAAGGCCAAGAATCTTCAGAAGTTCTTTATATTCTTCGCGTTCTTTCTTTGTGATTCCGGGTTTAAGGAAACGTGTTTTTCCGCGGCGTTTTGCAAGGGCAAGGTTTTCTTCAATTCCCATTGTGGCAGCTGTTCCTGTCATAGGATCCTGGAATACGCGTCCCAGGTAAGCTGCTCTTTTGTGCTCGGATAATTTGGTAACGTCGATTCCGTCAATGATGATCTGGCCTTCATCGACCATCCAGGTACCTGCAACAGCGTTCAGCATCGTGGATTTACCGGCACCATTACCGCCGATAACAGTGACGAAATCTCCCTCGTTCAGTGTAAGGTTCAGACCATTCAGAGCCACTTTCTCATTAATGGTTCCAGGATTAAAGGTTTTATATATATTCTTAAGTTCTAGCATTATTTGTTACCTCCACGTTTTACTGGTTTAGAAAAATACTTTGCTTTCCAGTATGGAACAGCAAGGAAGACTGCAACTACAAGTGCGGACAGCATCTTCAGAAGGTCTGTATCAATACCCATCCAGATAACTGTCTGGAGTACCAGATAGTAGAGGATAGAACCAAAAGCAACGCTGAGAAGACGAAGCGCAAAGTTACGGAAGATCTTTCCAAAGATTGCTTCACCGATGATAACTGCAGCAAGACCGATAACGATAGCACCACGTCCCATGTTGACATCAGCAAACCCCTGATACTGTGCAAGGAGAGCACTGGAAAGCGCAACCAGTCCGTTGGAGATCATAAGACCAAGAACTTTACATACATCCGTATTGATTCCCTGTGCACGGGACATATTCGGATTACATCC
>UMIO01011638.1_pt1 | contig 13389 bp, 9 predicted proteins | sample 1965821 | NCBI WGS metagenome assembly UMIO01 (sample SAMEA4836127, study PRJEB28245) | human gut metagenome | biome: gut microbiome; material: fecal sample | place: Denmark | collected 2008
CCGGCCCGCCTGCAATGACGGCACGGTACTGCTTGATGAACTGCGGCACTTCCGGCTCCCCTTCGGCCCTGCCATCCTGCACAGCGTAGGCGTTTTGGCTCTGGGTAATCTGACGGCTGAGTGCGGCCGCAGCCCCGGGCGTTCTGGCAAACACCATCAGGCCGGAAACGCCGGTGTCCAACCGGTGCACCACGCCTACAAAGGCATCCGGCTGGCCCCACAGCTGCCGCAGGGCTGCGGGCACGCCCTCTTCGCTGGAAAGTCCGGCGGGCTTGTCCAGCACCACAAGGGCGGCATCTTCGTACAGGATGTTCACAGCCTGCCCTCGGCGATCAGGGCCTTGAGTTTCAGGATACCGGCAATGGTCTTGCCGTCCCGGATCTCGCCGCTCATGACCATCTCATAAGCTTTATCCAGCGGCACACGGTCAGGGGTCAGGAATTCATCGGCATCCAGATGCATCTGGGTCTTGTGCAGGCCGGTGGCGACCCATGTGTAGATCACTTCGGTGTCATAGCCCACGGTGGGGAAAAACTGGCCCAGAGAGATATAATTGTCCGCGGTCAGGCCGCACTCCTCGTCCAGCTCCCGCTTGGCGGCTTCAAAGGGGTCCTCACCCTTTTCCAGCTTGCCGGCAGGCAGCTCCCACAGCTCCTGCTGCATGGCGTAGCGGAACTGGCGCACCATGCAGATGGTGCCGTCCTCAAAATAGGGCAGGATGCACGCACCGCCGTGGTGATGCACCACTTCGCGTTCGGCGGTCTTGCCGTTTTCCAGCAGGGCAGTGTCTTTTGTCAGGGTGATCACCCGGCCCTCAAAGAGCACTTCGCTGGTGAGTGTTTTTTCGTAATGCACGGTCTTCTCCATTCTATTACCCTCTTTGCCCGGCACAGCGCCGGTTTTCTATGGCTTCAGTTTACGGCAAAATGAGGTTTGTTGTCAATAAAGATGTGATAAATACAAGGGAGAGGGTTCCCTCCCCTTTTTGCGAAAAAAATCACAGTATCTGGCAAAGCAGGCAGGCCAAAACCGGAAAATCCGCGCCATTGCTCACTTTAACGAACTAAAGACGTACAAAAGCGCTAAAAAAAATTCTTTATTTTTGGTGCGTTTGTTGAGCGGTTTGCGTTTACTTTATGGGCGGAATTTGCTATTATAGTATACAAGCAATAGTGCCTTTATGGGGTTCTCCGGTCCCATGTGGGGCATATTGCCCCGCGCAAAAGGTACTAAATTCTGAATAATGGAGGAAGAAAAATGCCTAGAGCAAAGCAAACTATGGATGGCAATACCGCTGCCGCCCATGTAGCGTATGCCTACACGGACGTGGCTGCCATCTACCCCATTACCCCGTCTTCTCCGATGGCTGACTCTGTGGACCAGTGGTCCGCAGCTGGCCAGAAGAACATCTTCGGCAATCAGGTCAAGGTCGTCGAGATGGAATCTGAGGCCGGCGCTGCTGGCGCTGTGCACGGCTCTCTGGGTGCAGGTGCTGTTACCACCACCTTCACCGCTTCTCAGGGCCTGCTGCTGATGATCCCCAACATGTACAAGATCGCTGCTGAGCAGCTGCCCTGCGTGTTCGATGTTTCTGCACGTACCGTTGCTACCCAGTCCCTGAACATCTTTGGTGATCACAGCGACGTTATGGCATGCCGTCAGACCGGCTTTGCAATGCTGGTCGAGAGCAGCGTGCAGGAAGTCATGGATCTGTCCCCTGTCGCACATCTGTGCGCCATCGAGGGCAAGGTTCCCTTCCTGAACTTCTTCGATGGCTTCCGTACTTCTCATGAGTACCAGAAGATCGAGAAGTGGGATTACGCCGATCTGAAGGAAATGTGCAACATGGAGGCTGTGGAGGAGTTCCGTAAGAAGGCTCTGAACCCCGAGAACCCCAAGATGCGCGGCTCCCACGAGAACGGCGACGTGTTCTTCCAGCATCGTGAGGCATGCAACAGCGTTTACAACGCTCTGCCTGCTGTTGTTGAGAAGTACATGGCCAAGATCAACGCAAAGCTGGGCACCAACTACGATCTGTTCAACTACTACGGCGCACCCGATGCTGACCGTGTGATCGTGGCTATGGGCTCCATCTGCGACGTTGCTGATGAGGTCATCGACTACCTGAACGCCAAGGGCGAGAAGGTCGGTATCGTCAAGGTCCGCCTGTACCGTCCCTGGGTCTCCGCTTCCCTGCTGAAGGTCCTGCCCAAGACCGCCAAGAAGGTGGCTGTGCTGGACCGCACCAAGGAGCCCGGCTCTCTGGGCGAGCCCCTGTACCTGGATGTTGCCGCTACCCTGCGTGAGGCTGGCCTGAACGATGTCGTTCTGACCGGCGGCCGTTACGGTCTGGGCAGCAAGGATACCCCGCCGTCCTCCATCTTTGCTCTGTTCAAGGAGCTGGAGAAGGATCAGCCCAAGGAGCGCTTCACTCTGGGTATCACCGATGATGTCACCTTCCTGTCTCTGCCGGAAGTCAAGCCCGCTCCCATCACCGCAGCTGCTGGCACCAAGGAGTGCAAGTTCTGGGGTCTGGGCGGCGACGGTACTGTCGGTGCTAACAAGAACTCCGTCAAGATCATCGGCGACCATACCGACAAGTATGTTCAGGCATACTTCCAGTATGACTCCAAGAAGACCGGCGGCGTGACCATCAGCCATCTGCGTTTCGGCGACAAGCCCATCCGCAGCCCCTACTACATCAACCAGGCTGACTTCGTGGCCTGCCACAACCCCGCTTACATCCACATGGGCATGAAGATGGTCCAGGATGTCAAGCCCGGCGGCGTGTTCATGATCAACTGCCAGTGGTCCGATGAGGAGCTGGGCCAGCACCTGAACGCCGAGGCAAAGAAGTATATCGCTGACAACAACATCCAGCTGTATACCATCAATGCAATCGATAAGGCTATCGAGATCGGCATGGGCAAGCGCACCAACACCATCCTGCAGTCTGCATTCTTCAAGCTGGCTGACGTCATGCCCATCGAGGATGCCGTCAACTTCATGAAGCAGGCAGCTCAGAAGAGCTACGGCAAGAAGGGCCAGGACGTCGTTGAGATGAACTGGAAGGCTATCGATGCAGGCGTTGACGCCATCCACAAGGTGGACGTGCCCGCATCTTGGTCCAACCCCGAGGCTGATCCCGCACCCAAGGCTCTCACCGGCCGTCCGGAGCTGGTCAAGCAGATCCGCGATGTCATGGAGCCCATTGCCCGTATGGACGGCGACAGCCTGCCTGTCTCTTCCTTCGTGGCAAATGCAAACGGCGAGTGGGAGCAGGGCGCTTCTGCATACGAGAAGCGCGGCACCGCTGTCAACGTCCCCGAGTGGGATGCTGCAAAGTGCGTTGGCTGTAACCAGTGTGCATTCGTCTGCTCTCATGCTACCATCCGTCCCTTCCAGCTGACCGCCGACGAGCTGGCAGCTGCTCCTGCACAGACCAAGAGCCGCGACAACAAGCCCGCAAACGAGTACAAGTTTGTTATGGCTGTGTCTCCTCTGGACTGCATGGGCTGCGGCGAGTGCGTCACCGTCTGCCCCACCAAGGCTATCACCATGGTGCCGCAGGACAGCCAGGCCGATCAGCAGGCAGTGTTCGACTACTGCGTGGCCAACATCTCCAAGAAGCCTTCCAAGTTTGCTGACGATACCGTCATCGGTTCTCAGTTCAACCAGCCGCTGCTGGAGTTCTCTGGCTCCTGCGCAGGCTGTGCCGAGACTTCTTACGCTCGCCTGATCACTCAGCTGTTCGGCGAGAAGATGTACATCTCCAACGCTACCGGCTGCTCCTCCATCTGGGGCGGCACCGCTTCCATCTCTCCGTACACCGTCAACAAGGACAGCGGCCATGGTCCTGCATGGTGCAACTCCCTGTTCGAGGATAACGCAGAGCATGGTCTGGGCCTGTACATCGGCCAGAAGACCGTCCGCGAGAACCTGATCAAGGAGATCGCAGAGGTTGCTGGTTCCGACAAGGCTTCTGCTGAGCTGAAGGCTGCCTTTGAGAAGTTCCTGGAGACCAAGAACAACACCAAGGCCAACGACGAGCCCGCAAAGGCCCTGATCGCTGAGCTGGAGAAGGCTGCTGCTGCCGGCTGCGAGAAGTCTGCAGAGATCCTGAAGAGCAAGCAGTACATCGCCAAGAAGTCCGTCTGGATCTTCGGTGGTGACGGCTGGGCATACGACATCGGCTTCGGTGGTCTGGACCACGTTCTGGCTTCCGGCGAGGATGTCAACGTCATGGTCTTCGATACTGAGATGTACTCCAACACCGGTGGACAGGCATCCAAGGCTTCCAACATTGGTGAAGTCTGCCAGTTCGCTGCTGCTGGTAAGGAAATCAGCAAGAAGAGCCTGTCCGAGATCGCTATGACCTACGGTTACATCTATGTTGCTCAGATCGCACTGGGTGCTAACCCGGCTCAGGCTGTCAAGGCCATCGCTGAGGCTGAGGCTTACCCCGGCCCGTCTCTGATCATCGGCTACGCTCCCTGCGAGCTGCACGGTGTCAAGGGCGGCATGACCAACTGCCAGAACGAGATGAAGAAGGCAGTTGAGGCCGGTTACTGGAACCTGTTCACCTTCAACCCGGCAAACAAGGCTCAGGGCAAGAATCCGTTCACCCTGACCTCCAAGGCTGTGGATAACGAGAAGTATCAGGCATTGCTGGCTAACGAGACCCGTTACAGCCGCCTGACTCGTGCATTCCCCGACCGTGCTAAGGAGCTGTTCGCACGCAACCAGGAAGTTGCAAACGACCGCTACGAGCACCTGACCCGTCTGGTCGACCTGTACAAGTAAGCATTCTTCTGCGCTTTGGATGCAGATATTTGCGGCACCTTAGCCCCACAATGCAAGAGGGCGGCTGCCCCGTACCGGCGGTTACTGCGCAATGCAGCGGTACGAAGCGGAGAAACGCATCCATCCATGCAGGTGATGTGCTGAAGTACAGCATTCGCCATACGAGTTCTATCTGATTTCACTTCCCGGGCGGTGTTTTGTTCCGTGCGAAGCACCGCAGCGGGATATGAGATACCAAAGCGCCCGCGAGGGTCCTTGAAAGCACACCCCGCGTGTGTCAGGAGCATAAGGTCTGCTTGCAGATACCTTGCTCCGCCTGCTGCATAAGACCTGCTTTGCAGGGATCTTGCCGCAGTAAAAAACGAATATCGTTTTTAGCGCCCCGTTCACCGTAAGGTGACCGGGGCGTATTTTTTGTGTAAAAGAGAAGCGGCTGCTGTGATCTGGCATCACAACAGCTGCTTTTACAGTTCCATTTTAGCATGTGAAAAAACGAAGGCCAATCAAAAAATGTTATCACAAAATCTTCCAAAAGATACCATTCCCTTTTTACAGTTTCTTCATAGCTTCTTAACGAATTCAATTGTGAAAGCTGTTATACTTTTGCCATGGGAAGCGGGGCCGCAACCGCTTACCCAAGTAACATGATTCCTCCTCACACCAAGGCAATATCCAAACAAAACACCCTTTTTCGTGTGCCGCAACACGGAAGAGGGTGTTTTGTTTTACAAAATTCTGGTAAATCGGTGGTTTAGGGTTGACCCCGTTTTTTTGCGGCGCTATAATAAAAATGAGTATGAAAACTTGGAGGTGAACGCAGGAAAATGGACCCGGATCATAGTCGAAGTAGAACCACCGGCGCGGTGGATCAGAAAACAAAAACAACTGCGTTTTCCCCAACCGTTCGCCTCCTTTGCTGAGTCCCGCGGAAAAGCACCGCTTCAACGGTGCATCTTTCCGCAAAACGGCAAAGGAAGGCGCGGCTTTGTGTGCGCAGAATGCGGTGTTTGCGGCATTCCGGCAGGCAAGGCGGCGCGTTTTTTGTTTCCCGATCTGCTGCGTCCTCCGGATACAGGAGCTGCTCCTGTTCCGTAAAAACTGAGGAGGTACGCCCAATGGATATGGAAGAAAAAAAGCTGACGGCTGATGCTGCGGAGCAGGCCCTGCCGGTGCAGGAGCTGCCTGCTGATATCCCCGCCGAGGTCCGCCAGAAGCTGGCTGAAGATCTGAACGAGGAAGCTACGGAAGACCTCAAGCAGGACATGCGCGAGGCCGAAAAAGAGGAAGCCAACGACGAAGAGGTCAAGGCCAACCCTGAGATGCTCACCAAGAGCCGCCTGCTCAAGCTGCTCATCAAGAAGCAGTATGTCAAGCTGCGCGAAGTGACCGAAGAAGAGCAGCCTGCCGACTTGGCCGAACTGCTGGAAGAACTGGATGAGAACAACCGCCTTGTGGTGTTCCGTCTGCTGAAAAAGGAAGTGGCCACCGAGGCCTTTGCCTATATGTCCGACGAAGCCCGCGACGATCTGGTGAACGCCTTCTCAGATGTGGAGCTTGTGGGCGCTATTGAAGAGATGAGTCTGGACGATGCCGCCGACCTGCTGGAGGATATGCCGGCAGGCGTGGTGAAGCGGGTGCTAGAGAAATCCTCCAAGCAGACCCGTGAGAGCCTGAACAAGCTGCTGAACTACCCCGAAAGCTCTGCCGGCAGCTTGATGACCCCCGAATATGTCCGTCTGCGCGAGGATATGACCGTGGCGCAGGCCTTTGAAGCCATCCGCAAGCAGGGCGAAAACGCAGAGACCGTGTACACCTGCTACGTGGTGGAGCGCAACCGCCTGAAGGGCGTTGTTTCTGCCCGCAGCCTGCTGCTGTCAGAGCCGCATACTCCCGTCACCGAGATCATGGATGATAACGTGGTCACTGTGAAAGTGACCGACGATCAGGAGTACGTGGCCCGTGAGATGCAGCGCTACGACTTTACCGCCATGCCTGTTCTGGACAACGAGGGCATGTTCGTGGGTATCATCACCATCGACGATGCAATCGACGTTCTGACCGACGAGAGCACCGAGGATATGCAGAAGATGGCTGCTATTCTGCCGGACGACGATGCCACCACCTACTTCGGCACCAGCGTCTGGACCCACGCAAAGCAGCGCATTCCATGGCTGCTGATCCTGATGCTGTCCGCCACCTTTACCGGCATGGTCACCACCCACTATGAGGAGGCCTTTGTCAGCCTGCCGCTGCTGGTCTCCTTCATGCCCATGCTGATGGATACCGCCGGCAACTGCGGCAACCAGATCAGCACCCTGATGGTGCGTGGTCTGGCTCTGGGCGAGGTGGAACCCAGCGACTTCCTGCAGGTGCTGGGCAAGGAGCTGCGGGTGTCTGCCATCGTGGGCGCGGTGCTGGGCATCGTGAACGGCTTGCGCATCTACCTGATGTACACCTTCCTGTTCCCCGGCCAGTACGCCAACGTGATGGGTTATGCCATTGTGGTCAGCGTTTCGCTGTTCTTCAGCGTCATTCTGGCAAAGCTGGTGGGCGGTATGCTGCCGCTGGCAGCCAAGAAGCTGGGTGCCGACCCGGCCATCATGGCTACTCCCTTCATCACCACCATCGTGGATGCCTGCAGCCTGATCCTGTATTTCCAGATCGCACAGCTGGTGTTCCACAATATGATGTAAATAATAAAGCAATGCCGGACGGTCTTGAAGTGACTGCCCGGCATTGCTTTTTCCGGTGTGGAAAACTGCATGTTTCCCCGCCTTTTCCACACAGAAAAACGGCAGCGGCCAGGTGTTGAAAACTTGTGACCGGTTCATTCCAGATTGGAGAAAAATAAATCACCGCTCAGGAATGGTTTGTAGAATACAAAGAAAATCCTTCGACTTTCTTTTTTATAAAAGGCAGAATGCCCGCATTTTTGCCCAAAACTTACCAGAAAGCTGCGGCCTGAATTACGGTGTGTATAGGGCTGATGCCCTTTTGTTGTGGAAAACCCGGTGGAAAAAGTGGAAAACCTCATGGAAAACTTGCCCTTTTCTTCACAAAAACGGTGGAAAACCCGGTGGAAAAAGTGAAAAGTTCATTCCAGACAGGAAAATCCATACACTTTCCGGTTGTGCTTTTGTGCCGCAAGATCCGCTTGACAGCTGTATTTTTGGGCGGAAGATGCGGCAGTTTTCCACACTGTGGCATTGCCTTGAATGCCCCGGCCAATCATGGTACAATAACAGCAGAAAAATGCGGCAAAACTCACCGATATCGGAATACAATGCGTTGGAGGCACCCTATATGAACAATTGGCTCAACCAGCTGGAGCGCAAATACGGCCGCTTCGGCATCCCGAATCTGACCAACATTCTGGTGGGCGGGCAGATCCTTGTGCTGGCCATCGAGCTGTTTGTCAACCAGACCGTCAGTGTCTGGCTGGCACTCAGCCGCTATTTTCTGCTGCGCGGCCAGATCTGGCGCATCATCACCTTTGCGTTCATCCCCTCTTACGGCGGCAGCATCCTCAGCGCGGTGCTGGGCATCTATTTCACATGGTTCATCGGCACAGCACTGGAACAGGAGTGGGGAGATTTCCGCTATACGGTGTATCTGCTCTCCGGGATGCTGGGCACTGTGCTGGCCTGTCTGCTCACCGGCGTGACCGGCAGCACCTACTGCCTGTCCCTTTCGCTGTTGCTGGCCTTTGCCATGCTGTACCCGGAGGTGCAGGTGCTGCTGTTCTTTGTCATCCCCATCCGGGTGAAATACTTTGGCTTTTTTGCGGCAGCACTGTGGGTGCTCAGCTTTCTGGGCGCGCCGCTGCCGCAAAAGCTGAGCCTGCTGCTCAGCATGGCGAATGTCTGGCTGTTCTTTGGCCCGATGGCTTATCGTTCCGTCCGCGCGTGGGTACGCCGTGAGCAGTGGAAGCGGAGAAACAGAAGGTAAGGAGAAACACCATGATGCTGGACCGCATGGAGGGCAATGCAGAACTGAAAAGCAGCGTGCAGCTGATGCTGGCAGCCCGCCGCCTGACCCACAGCGTGCTGCTGGTGGGTGAAGAGGGCCTTGGAGCCGGTTTTGCGGCCCGCTGCATTGCGGCAGATTATCTTTACCCTGCAGGCGGAGCGCCCGCTGAGGCCCTTCTGCGGGGCGAATGCTGCCGTGCTGTGGGTAAGCCTGGCGACCGCGACAGCGGCCATGTGGAGACCGGCATCGTGCGTGAAGCGATCAGCGTTGCCGGTATGGGCGCAGGCGGAAAATATCTGGTCAGTCAGGTCAAGGCTATGCGCAGCGAGATCTTCAACACCAGCCTTTCGGCCGAGGGCCGTGCCGTGCTGCTCTACCATGTGGAAAAGATGAATGAGGAATCCGCCAATGCCCTGCTGAAGGTGATGGAAGAGCCGCCGGAGGGGGTGCTGTTCCTGCTTACGGCGGATTCGCTGGCAGGCGTGCTGCCCACCATCCGCAGCCGCTGCGTCAGCTTTGCAGTGGCTCCTGTCTCGCCGGAGCAGTGCGCCCGCTACTGCGCCGCACAGGGGGTGGACAAAAAGACGGCCGCGCTGTACAGCGAACTGTTCGACGGTCACATTGGTACGGTGCTTGCCGCCGCACAGGACGAAGCCCGCACCGCGCAGGTGGAAAAGGCCCTGCAGCTGGCAAAGGCCGCTGCCGACCGTGACAGCTATGCCGCCGCCTGCCTGCTGGCCGCCTACGAAAAAGACAAGGCCGGTGCCGCCGCCCTGCTGACGGACTTCCGTGCGGTGGCGGCAGCGGGCCTGCGGCAAAGCCCCCACGCACCGGTGCAGGGCATTGCCGCCCAGCGTGCCCTGCGGCTGGCCGAAGCCGCCATCCAGCGCCTTGGCGCGCAGGTGAACCCTAAAATCGTGCTCAGCGTGTTTGCGGCAAAGTTCCGCGCGCTGTAAACAACAACTCCCCTGAAAAGCTTTTTACGGCATTTCAGGGGAGTTTTGCTGTCAGGAAACGGTAGAGGAAGGGTCGCCGATCAGGCCGTTAAAAGTAAAGGTGGCCGTTTGCTGATTAAATTTACCCAGCGTGATGGTTATGGCTCCTCTATAGAATTTATCGAAAGAAGAGGTAGTGACGGGGCCGATGTCGATGAAAAGAATAACGTTTCTGGGCTGGCCTGCAGGAACAGTAATGGACTGGTTGAATACATAGGCGGTTTTGCTGCTGTTCAGACCTTTGTATCCAAGACCACATACCTTACCAGTGCCGCCAGCGGAATGCTTGAAAGCAAAGTTGCTGATGTTGACAGTGACAGCACTGGTGCCGCTGCTATTATCCAGTTTGAAGCCGGTGTAGAAATAGTTGTGGCGGGTATCAGATTCATAGATGGAGCTGGAAGTCCACTGCCCGCTCAAGGGGCCGATATCTGCGGTAAAAGAGCCAAAATTAGCGAAATCGCTATTATCGATGGGAGGGGCAACCAGATTTTCGGGAGTGGAAGCATACGCTCCTTCGCCGCAGCCAACCAGCATACTGCCGGCGGCAGCGACCAGTGCGGCGGCACCGGTGGTCTTTAAAAAAGTACGGCGAGTGATCAGTTCAGACATAAAAATCTCTCCTTTGATTGCAGGAAATCATAAAATACAAAAGCTGATGCAAACAGAAACTCCCTCCGGCGCTTGCGGTACACCGGAGGGAGTTTCTGTTTGGGGTATTGCTTTGGTGTGAGGAGGAATCATGTGCGGAAAGACGGTTGCGGCCCCGCCTCCCCGCAGGATATAGTATACCCGATTTTAAGTGAAAAGTCATTACTTTTTTGTGAAAAAACATCCTGCAATGAACTTTTTACAAAATTCCCCAATGAAAAAAAGAACCAAACAGCGCGGTGTACAAAAAATTCTGGTATTCCAGAATGACATAAACTGCCAATTTCACTATAGTAGATAAGGTGCAAAGTGTCAATCTGAATCGCAGTTTTTCCCTTATGCCTTTTCTACTTCGCCCACCACCAGCTCACCGGTCTCGGAGGAGTAGCTGCCGGTCACCTTCTGGTGGCCGCTGGTAAAGGTGAGGCTGACAGTATGAACCTGCTTGAACCAGCTGTTGTAGGCACTCTCGCTGATGCGGTAGATCAGCACAAAGGTCTTTTCTTCGTTCGGCTGCAATTCGTAGTCCTTCTGGGTCCACCAGCTGTCGCCGCTGGCGTTGTCCGCAAAGCCAAAGTAGATGGGCGATGCAGCAGAATGGTCGATCTCAGCCGGGAAGTTGTCGGCGGTCAGGGTGACGGCACGGCTGCTGACGTTTTTCAGGGTGACAACCACCTTGACCACATGGATGGTGCCGTATTCCTGCGTGCCAAGGATCGTGCGGTTTGCGCTTCCGCTTACGTATCCGATGCCGTTCACAGTGCCGGGGATGTCAATGCTGCCTGTGCCGCCGCAGGCGGTCAGGGTGCCGGTGAGCCCTGCCGCAAGCAGTGCTGCGCCGGAAAGCTTAAGGAATGCGCGTCTTGAAAGATTTTTCATGTTTTTTACCTCCTGCCCCCAAAACAAGGGCTTTTTGTACAGTATACCATGGCTAAAAACGGGGGTCAATCCATTTTGCACTGTGCTGCGTGCACTCTGCCGTGCTCCACATAGTGGGCGGCGTTGTGCAGGTTGGCCTCGATCTGTGCGGGGCTCACCTGCTTGATGACCTTTGCGGGCACGCCCACGGCCACCGAGCCGTCCGGGATGACCATGCCCTCCGGCACCAGCGCACCCGCGCCGATGATGCAGTTTTTGCCCACGACACAGTGGTTGAGCAGGGTGGCGTGCATTCCGATCAGGCTGCCGTCCCCTACCGTGCACCCGTGCACAAGGGCACTGTGGCCCACGGTGACGTTTTTGCCCAGCATTACAGCACCGCCTACATCACAGTGCAGCACGGCATTATCCTGCACGTTGGAGTTTTCGCCAATGGTCAAAGTGCCGTCGTCGCCACGCAGCACGGCACCGTACCACACCGTGGAACCGGTTTTCAGGATCACATCGCCCTGCACGGTGGCGTTGGGCGCTACAAAAGCGGCTCCCTCGTCGCGGGGAACTTTTCCACAAAAGGACAGAAACATTGTTAAAAACCGCCTTTCTCTCTTTCTCTTTTGGCTGGTTTATGGTATTCTTTAAAGTAGTATAGCAAGCCAGAGCCTTTCCGGCAAGTAGGAGCTGTTTCAAAACAAAAATTTTTGCCGTGCGTCGGCAAGCAGATACAAGGGGGGCACGCTCATGTTCAAAAACACCATCTTCCGCCGCATGACGGCGCTGGTGCTCACGCTGGCACTGGCCGCTGCTGCTGCACTGCCGGGCCTTGCGGTATATCCCATGCCCATCCAGACCGCCAGCGAGACCGAGGCGGTGTACCTGTTCAACGCCGACACCGGCAAGACCATCCTGAACCAGAATGCTGACCAGCAGCAGTATGTTGCCAGCCTGACCAAGCTCATGACGGCCCTGCTGCTGCTGGAAAGCGGCAAGGATCTGAACGGTGAAGTGACCGTGTCCACCGCGCTGACCCAGGAGTTCCGGGATATCCAGAACGCCAACGGCACCACTATGGGCCTGCGCATCGGCGAGACGGTGCGCCGCATCGACCTGCTGAACGCCATGCTCATCGTCAGCGCCAACGACGCCGCCAGCGTCATTGCCTACGATGTGGGCGGCAGCGTGCTGGATTTCGTCAAGCAGATGAACGCCCGTGCCCAGGAGCTGGGCTGCACCGGCACGAACTTTACCTGTGCCCACGGCCTGTTTGACTACGGCAACGTGTCCACCGCGCAGGATCTGGCAAAGATCGCCGCCGCCTGTGCGGCAAACCAGACCTTTGCACAGGTGGCGGGCACCGCCAGCTATGTGCTGCCGGCTACCAACTTGCGCAAGGCCGAGCACACCATCAGCAGCTCCAACAGCCTGATGAACAGCGAGAGCGCCAACTACCGGGAGTATGTCCGGTGGGTCAAGGGCGGCTTTACCACGCTGGCAGGCCGCTGCATCGTGGCCTTTGCGGAAAAAGACGGCCACACCTACGGGCTGGTGATCCTTGGCTGCGATACGCTGGACCACCTCTTTGCCGAGTGCGATGATCTGTTCGACTGGGCCTTTGCCAGCTTTGCGGACCGTCCGCTGGTGGATACCCAGACCGTGCTGACCACCGTAGACCTGACCAAGTGCCGCACTGAACCGGCAGTGGAGCTGTATGCTGCCGCACCGGTCAGCGGCTACGGCCACGCAGACGATATCGTTACCTACTCCTTCGACCTGCCGGAGAGCATTGCGGCCACCGTTAAAAGCGGCAGTGTGGTGGGTACAGCCACCGTGTATCTGGACGGCGATGAAGTGGGCACGGTAGACCTTGTGACCCACCGGGAGTACGTCTCCGACTTCCGCACCGACACCAAAGCTACAGCGCTTCTGCTGTGTGCACTGCTGTTCATCCTCGCTGCATTAACGGCGGTCACTCTTGCCGCGGGCGGCGGCTCGCTGAGCCTCAAAAAGAGAAGGCGCAGAAGATAAAATGCCGTGGCCGCAGATGCGGTAGATTGGAGCAGCAAAAAAGAATAAGAAAAGCGGCGCTCAGTGCCTT
>UMIO01027809.1_pt1 | contig 13356 bp, 10 predicted proteins | sample 1965821 | NCBI WGS metagenome assembly UMIO01 (sample SAMEA4836127, study PRJEB28245) | human gut metagenome | biome: gut microbiome; material: fecal sample | place: Denmark | collected 2008
AATCAGATCCTGGTAAATATCTCTTACATCCCCGAAATATGTCTGTAAAAGTACCTTACAATCTTTTACTGCTGTCAGAATCGCATCATAAAGTCTGTGGAAAAGTTCGATGTCTTCTTTTTCCATATCCTGCACCAGTGCCGGTTCATCAAACTGGATCCATGCGATCTGCTCTTTTTCACACTTCTCGATCAGATCTTTATATGCATTTACAATCTCATCCACATAATCTGCTGCTGTCTTATTTCCTGTACATCTGCAAAGCTTTAATATGGTATATGCCCCGGTTACAACCGGTTTTGTCTCTATTCCAAGGCTCTTTGCTTCCGCATATTCTGACCATAATTTATCTCCCGAGATTTTGATCTCTGTATCATCTTCCAGTTCCGGAACAATGTAATGATAATTCGTATTGAACCATTTTTTCATGGCAAGTGCCTTTACATCCCCAAAAGTTCCCTGATACCCACGAGCCATTGAAAAATATGTATCCAGTTCTGACAGATTCAGTTCTTTATATCGTTTTGGAACAATGCCAAGCAGTGCCGCCGTATCCAATACCATATCATAAAATGAAAAATCATTACTTGAAATATAAGTAATCCCTGCATTCTTCTGTGTCAACCAGTGTGTCTTCCTCAGTTCCTGTGCTTTCTGCAATAATTCTCCGGCTTCTATTTCCTTCTTAAAGTACTTCTCAGAAGCAAATTTTAATTCTCTTAATGTACCGATTCTTGGAAAACCTATTACTGATGTCTGCATAAATCATTACCTCCAAATTTGTTATCTCTTTTATAGAAGCCATTATAGTTCTGTCTGTGCAATTTGTATAATACATAAAAGAACATGTTAACTATAGTTTCAAGTTATAGCAAACGCCCTATCATATTCCCGCAAAGATATTCTTCAGTCTGGATACCTGATAAACCCATTTAAAACTTCTCGCTCAGTTTTTCGGAACAAAACAATTTGGACAAATTAAAAGCCTGCCTGAGATTTCACCTGTTCCGTTTCTCCTGCATACTTTAAATGAGAATCTATTCTTATCTGGGAGGACTTATGAAAAAGAAATTGATATCCATACTTCTCACTTCTGTCATGACTGTCGGGCTGTTGTCTGCCTGCGGTTCTGCTCACACTGATGACAACACTAAAAATTCTAAAACAAACACAACAGAAACTGTCTCTGACATATCCAGGACAGATTCCGATTCTGCTCCCGTCTCTGTGACATTGAATGAAGTGGCTCATTCTATTTTCTACGCTCCGATGTACGCTGCGATTGAAAATGGGTACTTTGACGAGGAAGGCATTGATCTCACGCTCGTTACCGGTTTTGGGGCAGACAAAACTATGACTGCTGTTATTTCCGGTGAAGCAGATATTGGTTTCATGGGATCTGAATCTTCTATTTATACGTACAATGAAGGAGCCAATGATTATGTTATCAACTTTGCACAGCTAACCCAGCGTGCCGGAAACTTTCTTGTTGCAAGAGAAGAAATGAAGGACTTTAAATGGACTGATCTGAAAGGCAAGGATGTTCTTGGCGGTCGAAAAGGTGGTATGCCGGAAATGGTATTTGAGTATATCTTAAAACAAAATGGCATCGACCCACGGACGGATCTGAACATCAACCAGGGCATCGACTTTGGTTCAACTGCTGCTGCATTTTCAGAAGGCAGTGGAGACTTTACAGTAGAATTTGAGCCAAGTGCCACCGCCCTTGAAAGTGAGGGAAAAGGGCATGTCGTAGCATCACTCGGTACGGACAGTGGCTATGTACCGTACACTGCATACAGTGCCAAAAAGAGTTATCTTGACAAAAACCCTGATGTCATCCAGTCTTTTACCAATGCATTGCAGAAAGGTATGGATTTTGTTCAGAATCACACCCCTGAAGAAATCGCCGCTGTCATCGCTCCACAATTTCCTGAAACAGATCTAAATACGATCACAACCATTGTCACCCGCTATTATGATCAGAAGACCTGGAAAGAAGACCTGATTTTCGAAAAAGACAGCTTTGAACTTCTCCAGGATATTCTTGAAAGTGCCGGTGAACTGGATTCCCGCACTCCGTATGAATCTCTTGTCACTACAGAATTTGCAAAAGAAGCTTTAAAGAAATAAAAAAGTAATCAGTTTTTTCAAACCACTTCTTTATGCGTCAACTCTCTTGATATGATGTCGGGGTCAAAATCCCCCGACTTTGATGCTCATATCGGGGCGGGTCCTAAGGTCTTTCACCCACCTATGAGCAAGCTCATGTGGGCTTAGACCTTTTGACCCTGGCATCTTGATCTGTTATAATGAAAAAGAAGCGTTATGAAAGGAGATCCTGCCACTTATGATCGACAAAAAACTGATTCCCTACAGCGGATTAAAAAAAGAACCCTTTTCAGGGTCTCATCATGGAATGCGGTATTTCTTTCAGGGAGATGACGGAAAAAGCAGTACCACTTTCACCGTATATATTTATCCTGAACCATGGTGCTTTGAAGAGACTCCTGAAGAAGAAAAGGAGAAAAAATCTTTTCCTCTTTCCGATGAGGGCATGGACGATGCTATTGCATGGCTTTGGGATCGATTTGAGACTGAAAAATCCAAATGGCTTGATGCGGCTAAAAATACCATGCATATTGTAAATCATGCCTGAAGGCAAAAGCAGCTACAGTTTTTCCTGACTGAATGGTCTGGAAGACTGTAGCTGCTTTTTGCTGTATTTTATATTTTTACGATACCAGGGTCAAAAGGTCTGACACCACGTGTGCTCGCACACTAGTGGTAGAATGACCTTGTGACCCGCCCCAATATGAGCATAAAAGTGGGGCGTAAGCACCACGATATGCGAATGTTGGGTAGGATTGTGGGAGCACGTAGTGCATAACAATCCGTAGGTATCATAGTCGGGGGGCTTTTGACCCCGACATCTTTTACTTTAACAGTTCCCTATTTATTTTTTCAGATATTTCGCTGTCTCTAAAATACGATTTGCATTTTCCACACGTTCTTTTGTAGGTGGATCAATCCCTGCAAGCGGATAATCGTATCCCAGTTCTTTCCACTTGTATTCTCCAAGCGTATGGTAAGGAAGGACTTCCACTTTCTCGACATTATCCAGCGTTTCAATAAAATCATGAAGTCTCTCAAGATATTCATCATAATCGCTTCTCTCCGGGACAAGTACGTGACGAATCCAGATCGGCTTTTTGATATCAGACAGATAACGTGCAAATTCCAAAATATTCTTATTGGAATGACCTGTCAGAATCTTATGCTGCTCGTCATCTATATGCTTGATATCCAGCATAAGCATATCTGTATATTTCATCAGTTCTTCCAGTTTACTGAAAAAAGGCTCTTCTCTTGTAAATACAGCTCCGCAGGTATCAATATTCGTATGAACCCCTTCTGCTTTTGCCTTTTTGAACAGATCGATCATAAAATCCATCTGCATCAGCGGTTCTCCTCCACTTACTGTGATCCCACCTTCTTTTTTCCAGTAAGACCGGTAACGAAGTGCTGTTTTCAGCAGTTCATCTGTCGTCCTCTCTTCTCCGTCCTGCATCTTCCATGTATCCGGATTATGGCAGAACTGGCAACGCATTGGACATCCATTTACAAAAATAATAAAACGTACTCCCGGTCCGTCAACTGACCCAAAGCTCTCCGTTGAATGGATATAACCTTTCACTTCTGACATAACTTCACCTCCCGCAACTTTTCAATAAAGTTTCTCCAATATCATTTTCTGTATTCCGACTTGTTAAAAAGGACGCAGCTTATAAAATGGCTGCGTCCTGATCTAAGTCTGATTCTTCTTAGATGATACAGATTAGTTTTTCAATATCTGATCATACTATTCTTAACATCCTCGAATCTCATTTGTATCGCTGATTACATAGTCTCGTGGCATGTTCTTGCGATAACGTCGAGCTGCTGCTCACGAGTCAGGTCGATGAATTTAACAGCGTATCCTGATACACGGATCGTGAAGTTAGCATACTCAGGTTTCTCCGGATGCTCCATAGCATCTTTCAGTTTCTCAACACCGAATACATTTACGTTCAGGTGATGTGCTCCCTGATCGAAGTATCCATCCAGTACATGAGCAAGGTTCTCTTTACGCTCATCATCTGTATGTCCAAGAGCATTCGGGCTGATTGTCTGTGTATTAGAGATTCCGTCAAGTGCAAGCTCGTAAGGAAGCTTAGCAACAGAGTTAAGAGAAGCAAGAAGTCCGCTCTTCTCTGCACCGTAAGACGGGTTAGCTCCTGGTGACAGTGGTTCTCCACCCTTTCTTCCATCCGGAAGAGATCCTGTAGCCTTACCATATACAACGTTAGATGTAATTGTAAGGATAGATGTTGTCGGTACAGAATGTCTGTAAGTATGGCACTTATTCAGTTTGTGCATGAATTTCTTCAGCAGCCAGATTGCGATCTCATCTGCACGATCATCATCATTACCGTATCTTGGGAAGTCTCCCTCAATCTCGAAGTCTGTTGTGATACCGTCTTCGTCACGGATTGCTTTAACCTTTGCATACTTGATAGCACTTAAGGAGTCTACTACGTGAGAGAATCCTGCGATACCTGTTGCAAATGAACGCTTAACGTCTGTGTCGATCAGGGACATCTGTGCAGCTTCATAGTAATATTTATCATGCATGTAGTGGATCATGTTCAGTGTATCAACATACAGCTTGGACAGCCACTCCATCATCTCATCATATTTTTCCATAACTTCATCGAAGTCAAGGTACTCAGATGTGATCGGCTGATAAGCCGGTCCTACCTGAACTTTTGTCTTCTCATCAACACCACCGTTGATAGCGTAAAGAAGACACTTAGCAAGGTTTGCACGAGCTCCGAAGAACTGCATCTCTTTACCTGTCTCTGTAGCAGATACACAGCAGCAGATGCTGTAGTCATCGCCCCATACCGGACGCATAACATCATCGTTCTCATACTGGATAGAACTTGTTGTTACAGAAATCAGAGAAGCGAACTTCTTGAAGTTCTCCGGCAGTCTTGAAGAATAAAGAACTGTCAGGTTCGGCTCTGGTGAAGGTCCCATGTTATTCAGTGTATGAAGGAAACGATAGTCGTTCTTTGTTACCATAGAACGTCCATCCTGTCCCAGACCTGCTACTTCAAGTGTTGCCCATGTCGGGTCTCCTGAGAATAACTGGTTGTATGATGGGATTCTTGCGAACTTAACCATACGGAATTTCATTACCATGTGGTCAATGATCTCCTGAGCCTCTTTCTCTGTAAGTGTTCCAGCCTTCAGATCTCTCTCGATATAGATATCAAGGAATGTAGAGATACGTCCTACAGACATAGCTGCTCCATTCTGAGTCTTGATTGCTGCAAGATATCCGAAGTACAGCCACTGAGCTGCTTCATGAGCATTCTTAGCCGGCTGAGAAATATCAAATCCGTAAGCTGCTGCCATTTCTTTCATTTCTTTCAGAGCTTTGATCTGATCAGCAAGCTCTTCACGAAGACGGAAATCCTCACCTTTCATGCCATGTCTTGCATAACGCTCAAAGTCATACTGCTTTCTCTCGATCAGGAAGTCGATACCATACAGTGCAACACGACGGTAGTCACCTACGATACGTCCACGTCCGTATGTATCCGGAAGTCCTGTAATGATCTTGTTGTGGCGGGCTTTCTTCATCTCTGGTGTGTAGATGTCGAATACTCCCTGGTTATGAGTCTTATGATATTTTGTAAAGATCTCATGCAGCTTCTCGCTTGGCTGATATCCGTATGTTGTACAAGCCTGCTCAGCCATCTTGATTCCACCATAAGGCATGAATGCTCTCTTCAGCGGTTTATCTGTCTGAAGACCAACGACCTGCTCCAGATCTTTCATGCTCTCATCTATATATCCAGGACCATAAGCCGTAAGACCGGAAACAACTTCTGTCTCCATGTCAAGAACTCCGCCTTTAGCTCTTTCTTCTTTCTGAAGTTCCTGTAATTTGCCCCATAACTTGTCTGTTGCTTCTGTAGGTCCTTCAAGGAATGACTCATCACCTTCATATGGTGTATAGTTCTCCTGGATGAAATCACGTACATCTACAGAACTTTTCCAGTTTCTTCCTTCGAAGCCAGCCCACTGTTCAAAATTAGCCATCGAAAAAATCCTCCTTTTTTCTCTCCAATAATAGTTTTGTATTTGTTTTACGGGCATAGTATAACACCACGTTAAATAAAAGACAAGCGTTATTCTGAGAATACTTTTCATGAAGGCTCTTGTATTTGATTTTGTACAAAAATGGGCGTTTTCTTCCAGTTTTATAGGTACTTTCCTCGAAGATTTTCTGTCTTTTTTACTGCATTTCAGTACATTTGTAAATTGAGCAATCAGCCCTGCTTTGCTATAATTAGGTTCATATCAATCAAATGAGAGGACGATTATGGAAATTAGAAAAACCAAACCTGAAGAACTGAATATTCTCATTCGTATGTATGAGAATGCACGTATATTTATGGCAAGTCACGGAAACCCTCTGCAATGGGGGAACACCTATCCTGCACCACAGATCCTGATGGACGATATTTCCTCCGGGAACAGCTATGTCTGTGTGGAGCATGATAAGATCATTGCTACTTTTTATTATAAAGAAGGAATTGATGATACTTATGTCCGGATCTATGAAGGGCAATGGCTCAATGAGGCTCCGTACGGAGTCGTACACCGGATCACTTCCGACGGCACGATCCGCGGTGCTGCTTCCTTCTGCCTGAACTGGGCTTTTAACAAATGTGGAAATCTGAAGATTGACACGCATCGTGATAATATCGTCATGCAGCATCTGCTTGACAAGAATGGATTTAAATATTGTGGAGTTGTCTATCTTGAAAATGGAAGTGAAAGAATTGCCTACCAGAAAGTATAAGATGCCAGGGGCAAAAGGTCTAAGCCCACATGAGCTTGCTCATAGGTGGGTGAAAGACCTTAGGACCCTGGCATCAGTATAATACAGGACAAACGCAGAGCAAAATGTGCCATGCCCTCAAAGCCTCTGGCACATTCTTTATATAAAAAATCCCACAGAACGCATACCCTTTCGTACGCATCCTGCGGGATTCTTCTTTTAAGCTGGAAATCGGACTTGAACCGACGACCCCTTCATTACGAGTGAAGTGCTCTACCAACTGAGCCATTCCAGCACGAATTGCCACTTCTGACAACTTCAATCATTATAACCTGTTTTTTTTCTGATTTCAACTACTTTTTTTATTTTTTCAATTTTTTACCTGTTGATCCTTATTTTCTCTCACTCACGCCGCTAATATTTTTTCATATTATAATGTAAAGATGCCAAATTCAAAAGGTCTAAGCCTACATAAGCTTGCTCATAGGTGGGTGAAAGACCTTAGGACCCGCCCCGATATGAGCATAAAAGTGGGATGATAATCCCACGATATGCGAATATTGGGTAGGATGGTGGGAGTGCGTAGCACGGAGCAATCCGCAGGCATCAAAGTCGGCGGCTTTTGACCCCGACATCATGTAAATGAAAAGTCAAAATAATACCCAAATCAGTTGACATCCCTATGCCCCGGTGTTATGATTTCTTTGAACATCAGAAACGTAGGTAGAGGTTGCATTTTTCATAAGTAGGATGACGGATGTGTCAGGAACAGAGGAACTCATCAGAAAGGGAAAGATGCCGAAAGGATGAGAACTCCTGAAGGCTCATTCTTGGGCATGACATTAAGAGTGGCATGACTGTCATCGCAAGATGGAGAGCTATCTGATTTATACAATGACGTATATTTTGGAACGGCGCATCTTGCCGTTTCTTTTATTGTTTCACCATTTTAAAGGAGGATAAAAAAGAATGGCAATTTTTAAAGGCGCAGGCGTAGCGATTGCTACACCAATGAAAGAAAATCTGGAAATTAATTTTGACAAGCTGGATGAGATGCTGGAAGAGCAGATCGCTGGCGGAACTGATGCGATCATCATCTGTGGAACAACCGGTGAATCCGCTACCATGACAGAAGCTGAACATGCTGAGACGATCCGCTTTGCTGTGGAACGCGTCAACCACCGTATTCCGGTTATTGCAGGAACTGGTTCTAATTGCACACGTACTGCCATTGAGCTTTCCAAAGAAGCAGAAAAAGACGGTGCTGACGGACTTCTTCTTGTAACCCCTTACTATAATAAAGCAACCCAGAATGGTCTCATCAACCACTATACTGCAATCTGTAATGAGGTTAAGATTCCTGCCATCCTCTACAATGTACCAAGCCGTACAGGATGTGGATTGCAGCCACAGACAATTGCAACACTGGTAAAAAATGTAGAAAATATCGTCGGTGTCAAGGAAGCTTCAGGAAATATCAGCAATGTAGCACAGATCATGCACTTATGCGACGGAAAGATCGATCTGTACTCAGGAAATGACGATCAGGTCGTACCGCTTCTTTCCTTAGGCGGACTTGGGGTCATCTCCGTACTTTCCAATGTAGCTCCGACTTATGTCCACGAGATGTGCTATAAATTCTTCTCAGGAGATATCGCAGGAAGCTGCAAGATGCAGTTGGATGCACTTCCACTCATTGATGCATTATTCTGTGAAGTGAATCCGATTCCTGTAAAGGCTGCCCTGAACATGATGGGAAAAGAAGTCGGAACGCTTCGTGCCCCATTGACAGAAATGGAAGATGCACATAAAGAAGTCCTCAGAAAAGCCATGGCTGATCTCGGACTGATTCAATAATCTTTCTACATGGATTTTTGAACTGAACTACTATAAAAGAGGATCTGTCGGTTGACAGATCCTCTTTTTGTATTTCTCATTTTCTGATAACAACAGGTCAGGTCATATCCTGGCAGCCCCGTAGCTTTGACTCATCCTTCTTGACTCATGCTCCTTGACTCATGCTCCTTGACTCTCGCTTCTAATGTGCAAACTGACTCTCATAAAGATGTCGGTAGAAGCCCCCCTGTTCAAGCAGACTTTCATGATTTCCCTGTTCGATCACCTTTCCATCTTTCATGACAAGGATCACATCTGCCTCCCGAATCGTAGACAGACGATGAGCAACAATAAACGTGGTTCTTCCTTCCATTAATTTAGCAAATGCCTGCTGAATTTTCAGCTCAGTTCTTGTATCAATGGATGAAGTTGCTTCATCCAGAATCAACATTGGCGGACGGCACAGCATGACTCTCGCAATACATAACAACTGCTTCTGTCCCTGTGACAGACCACCACCGTCTTCTGTGATCCATGTATCGTATCCCTTTGGAAGTCTGGAAATATAACTGTGGATGTGAGATGCTTTTGCAGCCTCAATGATCTCTTCCTCTGTCGCGTCCGGTCTTCCCATCGTAATATTCTCCCGGATTGTCCCTGTCTTAAGCCACGTATCCTGAAGAACCATACCATATCCTGCACGAAGACTTTTTCTCGTCACTTCCCGAATGTCAATATTTTCTACTTTGATCTGACCTCCCGTCACATCATAGAACCGCATCAGAAGATTGATCAGAGTCGTCTTGCCGCAGCCTGTCGGCCCGACGATCGCGATCTTTTGTCCCGGCTTCACATCCAGATTAAAATCTTCGATCAGCTTCTGCTCAGGAACATAAGAAAATGATACATCTTCGATCTTGACATTTCCATCAATGTCTTTCAGAACCACTGCCTGCTCCGGTTCCGGGATCTGTGGTTCTTCCTCAATCAGTTCAAACACTCTCTGAGCACATGCGATCGCATTCTGAAATTCCGTTACGACACCTGAAATTTCATTGAATGGCTTCGTATACTGGTTCGCATAACTTAAGAAACTCGACAACTGTCCTACTGTCAGTGATCCTCTTACCACCGCAAATGCTCCGGTAATCCCGACTCCCGTATACACAAGACTGTTGATGAACCGGGTGGAAGGATTCGTGATTGAGGAAAAGAACGTTGCTCTTAACGATGCTCTGTTCAGTCTTTCATTAATCTCATCAAACCGTTCTGTTACGTCTTCCCCTCTGCCAAATACCTGCACTACTTTCTGATTTCCGATCATTTCATCAATCAGCCCTGTCTGTTCTCCTCTGGTTTCAGACTGGATCTTAAACATACTGAAAGTTCTCTTTGCGATAAAATTCGCCACGAAAAATGACAGTGGAGTAATCAGTACAACAACTACCGTAATCTTTACATTAACCGAAAGCATAAAACAGAACGTTCCAAGGATCGTTGCCACGCCGGTAAATAACTGCGTAAATCCCATCAGCAATCCATCTGAAAACTGATCCACATCTGCAATCACACGGCTGACAACTTCTCCATATGCATGTCCGTCAATATATTTCAATGGAAGGATCTCAATTTTATGAAATGCTTCATTTCTGATATCTCTTACGATCTGATATGTCATTTTATTGTTGCATACATTCATCAGCCACTGTGCCAGTGCCGTTACAAGCGTACAGATCCCGATCTGAACCATCACACGCAATACCCCCGGAAAATCTACATTTCCTCTGCTGACGATAAAGTCAACTGCATGACCTGTCAGCTTTGGGATATACAGGGTCAGAGCAACTGATACCGTTGCAAGTAAAATGGAGAAAATCAGAAAAATTCTGTATTTTCCTAACCGTTCAAATACTTTTTTCAGAGTTGCCCCCTGATTTACTTTTTTCTTATTATTTCCTGATCGATCAGCCATTTGCTACTTCCTCCTTCGGGAACTGTGAGTAATAGATTTCCTGATAAACCGGACATCCCGCAAGTAATTCTTCATGCGTACCGATTCCTGCAACTGCACCGTCATCCAGTACAATGATCTGATCTGCATACTGAATGGAAGAAGCTCGCTGGGACACGATAAAGACAGTCGGATTTTCTTTCATGTCATGGATCGCCATCCGCAATGCCGCATCTGTCGCGAAATCAAGTGCCGATGCACTGTCATCTAAAATCAGGATTTCCGGCCGGCGTACCAATGCTCTCGCAATCGTAAGCCTCTGCTTCTGTCCACCGGAAAGATTTCTTCCCCCCTGCTCGATTCCAAATTCAAGTCTTCCCACTTTATTATCAACAAATTCTTTTGCCTGAGAGATCATCAGTGCTTCGTCCATCTCCTCTTCCGTTGCATCTTCTTTTCCCCAACGCAGATTATCTGCAATCGTTCCTTTAAAAAGAACTGCTTTCTGAAGAACCATACCAATATGATCCCTTAAATTCCCGGTATCATATTCTTTGATATTTTTACCAAAGATCTTTATCTCCCCTTTTGTTGCGTCATAACATCTCGGTATCATATTCACCAGTGAAGACTTTCCTGATCCCGTTCCTCCGATGATACCAATCGTCTGTCCTGCTTTTGCAGAGAAGGTAATATCTGAAAGTGATTCTCCTGCTGCCCCTTTGTAGGTCAGGGATACATGATCAAATTCCACTGCCGGAACAGCCGGGTTATCCACATTGACACCATCATTCCACAGAAGTTTTCCACTTTCCATGGATGGTTTTTTATCAAGAATGCTTTCAATCCGGTTTCCGCAGGCAACTGCCTTTGTGACAGAAATGATCAGATTTGCCAGTTTGACCAGCTCAATCAGGATCTGTGACATATAGTTCAGAAGAGCCACAACCTGTCCCTGGGTCAGATCTCCGATATTGACTCTCATCGCTCCGATATAGATCAGGACAATGATCGCACCATTGACGATCATATAGGTAAGTGGATTCATCAGGCCTGAAATCCGTCCAACAAACTTTTGTGCGTCGGTCAGCGTCTGATTTTCTTCCTCATAACGCTGAATCTCATCCTCTTCTTTATTAAACGCACGGATTACTCTCGCCCCTGTAAGATTCTCTCTGGTCGTAAGAAGCACGCTGTCCAAATTTGACTGTACCTTCTTATATAATGGCATCGTGACCAGCATGATTCCAAATACCACGACTGATAAAAGCGGAATTGTGACTACAAAGACCAGTGCGGCCTTTGTATCTACCGTAAATGCCATAATCATTGCACCAAATACAATAAAAGGAGACCGGAGAAACAGACGCAGTACCAGATTCACACCTGACTGCACCTGATTGATATCACTGGTCATCCTTGTGATCAGTGTCGATGTTCCCAATGTATCCATCTCTGTAAATGTAAACTTCTGGATATGTTCAAATAATGCATGCCGCACACCTGTCGCAAATCCAGAGGCTGCCTTTGCCGCAAAATACTGTGCTGTGATAGAGCAGACCAGCCCGATGATTCCCAGTGCGATCAACACAAAACACATCTTTACAATATAAGGTCTGTCTTTCTGTGCGATTCCCACATCGATCACTGCTGCCATAACCAGCGGCACAAAAAGTTCAAACGACGCCTCCAGCATCTTGAACAACGGAGCCAGTACTGACTCCTTCTTATAATCTTTCAAATGTACAAGTAACGATATCATCCTTTTTTCTCTCCACCCTTTCCGAGAACCTGCATTTTTCTCCCTCTTAGTATATACCGGGAAACAGAAAAAATCGGGCTTTATTCAAGCCCGATCTGTTCAACCTGTCTGCTGATCCGCATCGCTTTTGCATATGCCATCAGACGTTCCGTAGAACGCTTATCATACTTCTTATACTTTTCAATGATCAGATCAAAAATTTCTTTTGGTATATCATTCTTAAATCTTACACAATCACACACACTTCTGTCAATATCATATACCTTATAACTGCCATATTCCGTATTGAAAACTTTCTGATCTTCCTCAAATGCTTTCTCTGAAAAATAATGTCTGCATACATCAAAATTCATCTTCATCTTGTGACGGTCACTTCTCTTCGTCGCGATCGATAAAACCTGCGGTTCCACATCAATGAGTCCCATATAATAACAGGCACTGTCTGCACAGATCACTGCATTTTCATTCACGCGGGCTACCTCTACCGCCTTATAATCTTCCGGCTTACCATACGCATCACTGTTCACCCAGTAATGACCATGTGCGATCTTTTCAAGCTTTTCCTCTGCCGTCAACAGACCGATCTGTCGATTCGTCAATCCCTCTTTCATCAGATCTTCTGTATCGATATATCCTTTATATTTTTCTGAAATATTCCTAACTTTGTCATAAATAATCTGTCTCATAGCTAATTTTCCTCACTTCATGTACGTAATACTCTAAAGATGTCCTCTTATAATGTAAGAATAATTTTCCCCATAATCCTCATTGAACGTATTGTAACATCAATTTATTTTTTTTACAAGGCATGGATTTACCATATTTCGCACTTATTTTTTAACTATTTTTTACAAGAAGTGTTATAATATTATGATGTCAGGGTCAAAAGGTCTGAAACCACGTGTGCTT
>UMIO01014953.1_pt1 | contig 13273 bp, 10 predicted proteins | sample 1965821 | NCBI WGS metagenome assembly UMIO01 (sample SAMEA4836127, study PRJEB28245) | human gut metagenome | biome: gut microbiome; material: fecal sample | place: Denmark | collected 2008
GCTTTATACAACCAATTCTTGACAGCATGAATTTTGAGCTTGTTGATGTCGAGTATGTTAAGGAAGGCGGCATGAACTACCTGAGAGCATATATCGATAAGGAGGGTGGCATAACTGTTGATGACTGTGAAGTGGTTGCAAGGCAGATGAATGAGATTCTCGACAGAGAGGACTATATTCCTGATTCGTACACCTTCGAGGTCAGCTCGCCGGGGCTTGGAAGACCTCTCAAGAAGGAAAAGGACTATGTGCGCAATATGAATAAGGAGATAGAGATTCGCACATACAGGGCTATCAACAAATCAAAGGAATTTTATGGTCTGCTTAAAGCCTATGATAAGGATACAGTGACAATAACCGATGAAGACGGCAATGAGACTACATTTAATAAGAGTGACATTGCGCTTATACGTCAGGCATTGGATTTTTAATTAAAGCGCACGATAACACAAATAGGAGGAAAAAATAATGAGCAATGAGTTATTAGAAGCGTTAAATATATTAGAGCAGGAGAAAAACATCAGTAAAGAAACTTTACTTGAGGCAATTGAGAACTCTCTTGTGACTGCCTGCAAGAACCATTTTGGTAAATCAGACAATGTAAAGGTAGAAATAGATCCTGAGACATGTGCTTTCTCATGCTACCAGGAGAAGACGGTTGTAGATACGGTTGAGGATCCGGTTGAGGAGATTTCCTTAGCAGATGCGCACAAGGTAAACGGTAACTATCAGCTTGGAGATATCGTGAGAGTTGAGGTTAAGTCAAAGGAATTCGGACGTATCGCTACACAGAACGCAAAGAATGTTATCCTTCAGAAAATCCGCGAGGAGGAGAGAAAGGTAATATTTGACGAGTACAACAGCAAGGAAAAGGATGTTGTGACAGGTGTTGTTCAAAGATACATCGGAAAGAATGTCAGCATCAATTTAGGTAAGGCAGATGCACTTCTGACTGAGAGTGAGCAGATAAAGGGTGAGGTATTCAAGCCTACAGAGCGTATCAAGGTATATATCCTTGAGGTTAAGTCCACATCAAAGGGACCAAAGATTCTTGTTTCAAGAACACATCCTGAGCTTGTGAAGAGACTTTTCGAGTCAGAGGTTACAGAGGTTAAAGAGGGCATAGTTGAGATAAAGGCTATTTCACGTGAGGCCGGAAGCAGAACAAAGATTGCAGTATGGTCAAATGATCCAAACGTAGACCCTGTAGGAGCATGTGTAGGTATGAATGGTGCCAGAGTAAATGCTATCGTAAATGAGCTTCGCGGTGAGAAAATCGATATCATCACATGGGATGAGAATCCGGCAATACTTATCCAGAACGCACTTAGCCCTGCAAAGGTTATCTCTGTTATCGCAGATGCAGATGAGAAATCAGCAAAGGTTGTTGTTCCGGATTATCAGCTTTCGCTTGCAATCGGTAAGGAAGGACAGAATGCAAGACTTGCAGCAAGACTTACAGGCTTCAAGATTGATATCAAGAGCGAGACACAGGCTAGAGAGTCAGGGGACTTCATGGATTATGAGAATGACTATGAAGAGGATGATTATGATGACGATTATGATTATTCGGATGATGAGCTTGCTGAGAACGAGAGATTAGCTGATACAGAACAGGCAGATGTACAGGCAGAGGCTTTTGATACAGAGGCTGACGAGAACGGAGCAGCAGGTACAGAAAATGATGCGGCAGATAGTGGTGATGAGCAGTAATGGCAAATAAAAAGATTCCAATGCGCAAATGCGTAGGTTGTCAGGAGATGAAGGAAAAGAAGTCACTTATTCGCGTGGTAAAGACTGCGGAGGGCGACATAATTCTCGATGACACCGGCAAGAAAAACGGCAGGGGAGCTTATATATGTAAGAGTCTTGAATGCTTTAAAAAGGCTAAAAAGACAAAGGCACTTGAGCGATCCCTTGGCGTTAGTGTATCAGAACAGGTATATGAGGAGCTTGAAAAGGAGATGAACCAAATTGACAGATAGAGTACTTTCTATGCTGGGCTTAGCAGCAAAGTCAGGCAATGTGGTTAGCGGAGAGTTTTCTACAGAGAAAGCTGTAAAGACAGGAAAGGCATTTTTAGTGATAGTTGCAGATGATTCATCAGACAACACAAAGAAGCATTTTTCGGATATGACTGCTTTCTATGAGGTTCCGATTTATTTTTATAGTGACAAGGTGGGGTTAGGGAATGCAATAGGCAAAGAGTTTCGCGCTTCCCTTGCAGTAACGGATGAAAACCTTGCAAATGCAGTGATAAAAAAGCTGCAGTCGAATAAAACTGAATAATGGAGGAAAATAGATATATGGCAAAAATGAGAGTTCATGAACTTGCAAAAGAATTAAATATAAAGTCGCAGGAAGTCATAGACACATTAAACGGCACACAGTTTGCTGTCAAAAATGTGCAGAGCGGTCTTGAGGATGAGGCACAGCAAATTGTACGAAAGAAGTACGCAAAAACAGAAGCAAAAAAAGATGCACCTAAGAAGGAAGAACCTAAAAAGGATGAGGCTAAGGCAGCCGACAGACCAAAGAAAAAGGCAAGCATCACAGCAGTTTTCAATGCCCAGTACAGTAAGCAGGGTAGGAAAACAAATGGTGGAAACGGCAGCGGAAATAATGGAAATAACAGTTCGCAGCGCAGGAATGGCAATGGAAGACGCGATAATCAGTCATCACGTCCTGAGCAGCACAGCATTATTAAGCCAAGACCTGTCGGAGAGAGAGCTATGCGCCCTATAAGTGAGCGTACAGCGGATCCGTATGCAGATATGAAGGCAGCCAATTCGCGTCCGGCACGTCAGGCTGACGCTGATAGAAGAAGCGACAGACGTCAGGACAATGGCGACAAAATCAACAACAGAAACACTGACAGAAATGCCGACAGAAGCAGAAATACGGACAGAAACAGCGATAGAAGAACAAACAATCGCGACAACAATAACCGAGATAACAGCAGAGACAATAATAGAGACAATAACCGAGGCTTTAGAAATGACGCCAGACGTCCTGCAGAGGGTGGCAGAAGCTTTGACAGAAATAATGACAGAAGCAGAAGCAATGACAGAAGCAGGAGCAATGACAGAAATAACGATAGAACAGGCAGCAGAGGTGATGACAGAAATCGTTTCAGAAAAGAAACAGTTGCAGTTGCAGCTCCTGATGATGTAAGAGGAAAGGAGAGCCGCGACAGAGGCAACGATAGAAAGAATAAGCATAATCACAATCAGAGCCAGAAGCAGGATAAGCTCGGAAAGAAGCAGGAGAATTACATCAATCTCGAGAAGCACGGCGGCAAGAAAAAGCCACAGCAGCCGAAGACACAGCCAAAAGAGGATGAGAACGAGATTAAGACAATTTCTCTTCCGGAGAAGATTACAATAAGGGACTTAGCTGATAAGATGAAGGTTCAGCCTTCAGCCATCGTAAAGAAGCTTTTCATGAAGGGCGAGATGGTAACAGTTAACTCTGAGGTTGATTTTGCAGCTGCTGAGGAGATTGCGTTAGAGTTCAATTTCATATGTGAGGAAGAGGAGAAGGTCGATGTGATTGCAGAGCTTCTCAAGGAGGATGAAGAGGATGAGAGCAAGATGGTTCCTCGTCCACCTGTAGTCTGCGTAATGGGTCACGTAGATCATGGTAAGACATCACTGCTTGATGCCATCAGACAGACACGTGTTACAGACCGTGAGGCAGGTGGTATCACACAGCACATTGGTGCATCTGTTGTATCAATCAATGGCCAGAACATCACATTCCTTGATACACCGGGACATGAGGCATTTACAGCAATGCGTATGCGTGGTGCAAACTCTACTGATATCGCAATCCTTGTTGTTGCTGCAGATGATGGTGTAATGCCGCAGACTGTTGAGGCAATAAACCATGCAAAGGCAGCCGGTGTAGAGATTATCGTTGCTGTCAACAAGATAGATAAGCCAAGTGCCAATATCGACAAGGTTAAGCAGGAGCTCTCAGAGTATGAGCTTATCCCGGAGGATTGGGGTGGAAGCACAATATTCTGTCCTGTATCTGCACATACTAAGGAGGGTATCGACAATCTCCTTGAGATGATTCTTCTCACAGCAGAGGTGCTCGAGCTCAAGGCTAATCCTGATAGAAACGCAAGAGGTCTCGTAATCGAGGCGCAGCTTGACAAGGGCCGTGGTGCGGTTGCCACAGTGCTTGTACAAAAAGGAACACTCCATGTCGGAGATCCTATCGCATGCGGAAGCAGCTATGGTAAGGTAAGAGCCATGATTGATGACAAGGGCCGCAGAGTAAAGGAGGCTAAGCCTTCTACACCTGTAGAGATACTTGGACTCAACAGTGTGCCTTCAGCAGGTGAGACATTTGTGGCATGTGATTCAGAGAAGGAGGCAAAGGCATTCTCTGACACATATATTTCAGAGGAGAAGAATAAGCTCATTGAGGATACAAAGGCAAAGATGTCACTTGATGATCTGTTCTCACAGATTCAGTCCGGCAACATGAAGGAGCTTGATATCATCGTAAAGGCAGATGTACAGGGTTCAGTTGAGGCTGTTAAGCAGAGTCTTGTCAAGCTTTCAAATGAGGAGGTTGTGGTCAAGGTCATCCATGGCGGCGTTGGTGCCATCAACGAGTCAGATGTTATCCTTGCATCAGCATCAAATGCAATCATCATTGGCTTTAACGTCAGGCCGGATCCTGTTGCCAAGGCTACAGCAGACCGTGAGGGCGTAGATATCAGACTTTACAAGGTCATCTACAATGCGATCGAGGATGTATCTGCTGCCATGAAGGGTATGCTTGATCCTGTATTTGAGGAGAAGGTTATCGGACATGCGGAAATCAGACAGATTTTCAAGGCTTCAGGCGTTGGAAACATTGCAGGTTCATATGTGCTTGACGGATTTATGGAGAGAGGCTGCCGTGTCAGAATCAGCAGAGAGGGTGAGCAGATATTCGAGGGAGACCTTGCTTCACTCAAGAGATTCAAGGATGACGTCAAGGAGGTCAAGACAGGCTATGAGTGTGGTCTTGTATTTGACGGATTTAATGATATTCAGGAATTCGATATAGTTGAAGCTTACAAGATGGTAGAGGTTCCGAGATAATCATATATTGTTTATCTTGAATTAATGCAGCTATTCGGATAGTTACAGTTTAATATAAAAAGAAAGCGGGATTATATGAGAAAGAACAGCATAAAAAATATTCGTATCAACGAAGAGGTAATGCGTGAACTGTCAAATATCATACGCGGTGAGATAAAGGATCCGCGTATCAATCCCATGACAAGTGTTGTTGCTGTCGAGGTGGCACCTGATTTAAAGACAGCAAAGGCTTATATCAGTGTGCTTGGTGACAAGAAATCACAGGCTGATACACTTGCAGGACTTAAGTCAGCGGAGGGATATATACGCAGAACTCTCGCAAAGAACATCAATTTAAGAAATACACCTGCCATTACATTTATCATAGACCAGTCTATAGAGTATGGTGTTGAGATGTCTAAAAAGATTGATGAAGTAACAAAAAATCTCAAAGAGGATTAACAAAGAGGATTGATTATGACAGAGATTGATTCTATTTTAAAGGATGCACAATCAGTTGCTGTTTCCGGTCATGTGAGACCGGATGGCGACTGTGTCGGCTCAACACTTGCTGTATACAACTACATAAAGGATTATTATCCTGATATAAAGGCAAGGCTTTATTTAGAGCCAAGCCCAAACATCTTTAAGTTTATGCAAAGAGCAGATGAGATTGACAGCAGTTATGCGGATGATACAGTATACGATCTGTTCATAGCATGTGATTGCAGTGACACAGGCAGACTGGGAAGTGCAGCTAAGTATTTTGAGTCTGCAAAAAGGACACTTTGCATAGATCATCATGTTACAAACGGGGCCTTTGCAGACGCAAATTACATCTTTCCGGATGCGAGCTCGACCTGTGAGCTGGTGTTCGAGCTTCTGCCGAAGGAGCGCATCACAATACAGATAGCAGAGTGTATTTACACAGGCATGGTGCATGATACAGGCGTGTTCCAGTATTCCTGCACTTCAAAAAAGACTATGGATATAGCAGGCTCCCTGATGGAGATGGGCATTGATTATTCAAGGATAATCGATGATACATTTTATACAAAGACATTTGCTCAGAATAAGATTATGGGGCAGGCACTTTTGAATGCAGCTTTGTATCTGAATGGTGATGTTATATTGTCTGCAGTATCGCGTGCTGAGATGGAGAAGTACAACGTACTTCCAAAGCATCTCGACGGTATTGTAAATCAGCTGCGCGTGACAAAGGATATAAAGGTTGCTGTATTTCTCTACGAAAATGAGGATGGTACCTACAAGGGCAGCCTGCGCGTAAACGGTGATTACGATGTGGCAAAGGTTGCGTCGGTATTTGGCGGAGGAGGACATGTAAAGGCCGCCGGATTTACGATTGAAGGACCGCTTGAGGTGGCAACAGACCGCATCCTTACGGCAATTAAGGATAATATTTAGGGAGAGATTCTTGGGCAGATGGTTAATGGAATAATCAATGTATACAAGGAAAAGGGCTATACAAGCTTTGACGTTGTGGCAAAGCTTAGAGGCATATTCCACCAGAAGAAGATTGGTCATACAGGTACACTTGATCCTGATGCGCAAGGCGTCCTTCCTGTCTGCCTTGGAAAGGCAACCAGAGTGTGTGACCTTTTGACAGATAAGGACAAGGTCTATAAAGCTGTGCTGCTTTTGGGACAGGAGACAGATACACAGGATATTACAGGGCAGGTCTTAAATCAGGCTAAGGTCAATGTGACTGAGCAGGCGGTGTATGATGTTATATCACAGTTTGTTGGCAGGCAAAAGCAGGTGCCGCCTATGTACTCGGCTTTAAAGGTCAATGGGAAAAAGCTCTATGAGCTTGCCAGAGAGGGCAAGGTAATAGAGAGAAAAGCCAGGGATATCGAGGTGTTTGATATCAAGGTTGAAAGCATTGATTTGCCTGAGGTTACGATGACGGTGCACTGTTCAAAGGGCACATATATCAGGACGCTGTGCAATGACATCGGAGAGAGGCTGGGCTGCCATGGCTGCATGAAGTCACTGCTTAGAGTAAGGGTAGCAGGCTTTGACTTAGAGCATGCACTTACACTTTCACAGATTCAGTCAAAGGTGGATGAGGGCTGCTTTGATATGGTGATGCCTGTTGACGGAGTATTCGAAAATCTGCCGGCAGTGCATACTGCTTCAGATGCCGATAAGCTTGTCAGAAATGGAAATAAAATTCCGGCAGTGCTTACGGATTATTTAAAACACAGTGCTGACTCTGATATAAGATACAGAGTATACAATCATGAGGGCATATTTGTCGGGGTGTATTCGTATCTTGATGAAACCGGTGAGTTTAAGCCGGTTAAGATTTTTATGGAATAGAATAGTATACAGATATTATGGAATATATAAGCAAAACTCTGGATTTTCATGTCAAGGAGCCGTCCGTCATCTCGTTTGGAAAGTTTGACGGGCTTCACAGAGGACATGAATTTCTGATGGAAAAGCAAATTGAACAGAGCAATCTGCATGGCTACAAGCGCATCATATTTACGTTTGACATTCCTCCCAAATCGGAGGTACTTGGCGTTGAGTCAAAGGTTATAATCACAAACGATGAAAAAGAGTATGTGTTTGAAAAATCAGGTATTGACTATCTGATAGAGTGTCCGTTTGTGCCACAGGTGATGACGATGGAGGCGGATGCGTTTGTCAGATGGATAGTTAAAAGTCTTAATGTCAAGTGTATCATTGTCGGAGATGATTTCCGTTTCGGGCACAACAGGGCAGGAGACCACAAGCTGCTTTCTGCGATGGCAGGAGAGCTTGGATACGAGCTTATTGTGGTGGACAAGATAAAGGATGGAGCCAGGGATATAAGCAGTACCTATATCCGCGAGGAGATTGCGGCAGGACATATTAAAAAGGCAAATGAACTGCTGGGATATCCCTTTTTCATAAAAGGAAGAGTAGTGCATGGCAGAGCACTAGGCAGGACTATTGGCATTCCGACAGTCAACCTTTCAGTGCCGCACGATAAGCTGCTTCCACCAAAGGGAGTGTATATGTCAAGAGTTCTTGTCAGGGACAACTGGTACCTTGGTGTAACCAATATAGGATGCAAGCCTACTATAGAGGGCAAAAATCCAATCGGTGCAGAGACATATATCATAGATTTTGGGCAGGATGTTTACGGACAGGATATCATGGTAGAGCTTCATAAGTTCGTAAGACCTGAGATGAAGTTTGATTCAATAGAAGCGTTAAAGAGCCAGATGAGCGCAGATATCAATTTTACAATCAATTATGCAGGCAGTCACACATTTTAGTGTGACTGTTTTTTTGCTAAATAGCCCAAAATAACGAAAAAATAACAAATATTACAGAAATGTTACAGAAAAATATTGACATTTTAACAATTTGTGATATACTCGTAAACATGGGATTATGGATAGCATGAACTGGAGGCTATATGAAAAATAAATTAAAATTAGGACAGGCAGCAGGCGTTGTAGCGTTTGCTATTATTATAGGAGCGGTATCTATGAGCTCAAGCAGCACGGTGGATGCCAGGACAACAAAGGCAGAGGCAAATAAAAACAGATCAGTGAATGCGGGTGTTGCACTTAATCTGACAGATGCGGCAGATGCCACAGAGCTTCTCACAGCAGGGGTTACATCGGCTCTTACCTATTATGGAGCTGACGTATCGGTAGCGCAAAACGACAGCAATGTTGTTACTGCATCTGCACAGGGCGCACCGCAGACAGACGATGCTTCACAGGAGTCTGAGCAGGCAAATGAAGCAGCTCAGACACCGACAGCCGCACAGACCTGTGGTTACACAAATCTTGGTATGTCAGTTATCAGCAGCGGAAACTTAAATATCAGACAGGAGGCTTCGACAGACAGTGAAGTGGTAGGTATCCTTACCAATCACAATGCCTGTGAGCTTCTTGAGGATGCCGGAGACTGGTATAAGGTTACATCAGGCAAAGTGACAGGATATGTAAGCAAGCAGTATCTTGTGATAGGAGATGAGGCAGAGGCTATTGCAGAACAGGAGATTAAAACTGTTGCCACTGTAAATACTGAAACACTGAATGTGCGTGCAGAGAAGTCAACAGAGGCTGCGGTGCTTTCACAGGTTGGAAATTCAGAGGCATTCACAGTTAATTCTGTCGCTGACGGCTGGGTTGAGATAAGTGTGGATGATTCGGTAGGATATATATCACAGGATTATGTGACACTGGCACAGGCACTTCCTACAGCAAAGACAATAGAGCAGGTGAAGTATGGTGACGGTGTATCAGATGTAAGGACATCTGTTGTATCGTATGCGTTACAGTTTGTCGGAAACAGATATGTGTGGGGTGGTACAAGCCTTGAGAATGGAGTTGACTGCTCAGGCTTCACAATGAGAATTCTTGGAAAGTATGGAATCTCATTACCGCATTCATCAAAAGCACAGCCTTCATACGGCACAAAAATCAGTGCATCTGAAGCAAAGCCGGGAGATTTATTCTTCTACGGAAGTGGAAGGAGTATCTCACATGTTGCAATTTATATCGGAAACGGACAGATTGTACATGCCAGCAACAAGCGTGATGGAATCAAGGTTTCAAATGCATATTACAGAAATCCGATTTGTGTCACAAGATATTTGCCGGATTAATAAAAAAACAGTTTACAACAAATGCTTACTATGCTATACTGCATAAGTATGGTTTTGCCCATGTTCGGTAGTTGGACACTCCGACCTATTGCTGAGCATCATACAGTTATCAGGGCGCATTATAATATAAGGAGGATCAACAATGATCGCAAAGGAAAAGAAACAGGCTATTATCGCAGAGTACGGTAGAACACCAAATGACACAGGTTCACCAGAGGTTCAGATTGCAATTCTTTCAGCAAGAATCGCAGAGTTAACTGAGCATTTCAAACAGAACCCAAAGGATCATCACTCAAGAAGAGGAATGTTAAAGATGATCGGTCAGAGACGTGGATTACTTGCATACCTTAAGGAGATTGATATCGAGAGATATCGTTCACTTATCGAGCGTTTAGGACTCAGAAAATAGTATTTTCTTTAGAGCGGAGTAATTATTATTCCGCTCTATTATTGTTTTTATTATTGTTTTTTGAAAAGCAGAAGTAAGCCGAGACCACTAAAGAGTGCATGAGCGTACATGTATTGTTTAGTAGTTTCGGAAGAGGAATACACTTCTGCAAAAGAATTTTAAGGAGAATTAATATGTACAAAAGTTATTCAATGGAACTTGCCGGCAGGACTCTTACTGTAGATATCGGAAGAGTAGCAGCTCAGGCAAACGGAGCTGTTTTTATCAAGTATGGTGATACAACAGTCCTTTCAACAGCTACAGCATCTGACAAGCCACGTGATGGTGTGGATTTCTTCCCACTCAGCGTTGAGTTCGAGGAGAAGATGTACTCTGTAGGAAAAATTCCGGGTGGTTTTAACAAGCGTGAGGGAAAGGCATCTGAGAACGCCATCCTTACAGATCGTGTAATTGACCGTCCTATGAGACCTCTTTTCCCAAAGGATTACAGAAATGATGTTACATTAAACAACCTTGTCATGTCAGTGGATCCTGAGTGCCGTCCTGAGATAGTTGCAATGATCGGTACAGCTCTTGCTGTTCATATATCAGATATTCCGTTTGACGGACCATGTGCCATGACACAGATGGGACTTGTTGATGGAGAGTTTATCGTAAACCCTTCACAGAAGCAGTGGGATGAGGGCGATTTACAGCTCACAGTTGCTTCTACAAAGGAAAAAGTCATCATGATTGAAGCAGGAGCCAATGAGATTCCTGAGGATCAGATGATTGAGGCAATCTACAAGTGCCACGATATCAACCAGACAGTTATCGCATTCATGGATCAGATTCGTGATGAGATTGGCAAGCCAAAGCATGAGTATGAGAGTTGTGCTATTCCTGAGCAGATGTTCGAGGATATCAAGAAAATTGTTACTCCGGAGCAGATGGAGGAGGCAGTATTCACAGATGAGAAGCAGAAGCGTGAGGAAAATATAAGAGCTATCACAGAGCAGTTAGAGGAAGCCTTCGCTGATAATGAGGAGTACCTTGCAGTACTTGGTGAGGCTATTTACCAGTATCAGAAGAAGACTGTCAGAAAGATGATTTTAAAGGATCATAAGCGTCCGGACGGCCGTGCAATCAACCAGATCAGACCACTCGCAGCAGAGGTTGATTTGATTCCTAGAGTTCACGGCTCTGCAATGTTTACCCGTGGACAGACACAGATTTGTGATGTTGTAACACTTGCTCCTTTATCAGAGATTCAGAAAATCGACGGACTTGATGCAAATATCACAACAAAGAGATATATGCATCACTATAACTTCCCTGCATACTCTGTAGGAGAGACAAAGGTATCACGTGGACCGGGACGTCGTGAGATTGGACACGGAGCACTTGCTGAGAAGGCACTTGTTCCTGTACTTCCAAGCATTGAGGAGTTCCCATATACTATCCGTGCCGTATCTGAGACATTTGAGTCAAACGGCTCTACATCAATGGCTTCAACATGTGCATCATGTATGTCACTTATGGCTGCAGGCGTTCCGATTAAGGCTATGGTTGCCGGAATCTCATGCGGACTTGTAACAGGCGATACAGATGATGATTTCCTTGTACTTACAGATATCCAGGGTCTTGAGGATTTCTTCGGAGATATGGATTTCAAGGTAACAGGTACACATAAGGGTATCACAGCTATCCAGATGGATATCAAGATTCACGGACTCACAAGACCTATCGTTGAGGAGGCAATCGCGAGAACACGTGAGGCACGTCTCTACATCATGGATGAGGTCATGAGCAAGGCAATCGCTGAGCCTAGAAAAGAAGTAAATGAGTGGGCTCCAAAGATTGAGCAGATTACAATCGATCCATCAAAGATTGGTGATGTTGTCGGACAGAAGGGTAAGACAATCAACGAGATTATCGACAGAACCGGTGTCAAGATTGATATCACAGATGATGGCGCTGTTTCAGTATGCGGAACAGATAAAGAGATGATTGCAAAGGCAATCGACATGATTAAGATTATCACAACTGATTTTGAGCAGGGACAGATCCTTGAGGGAACAGTTGTAAGCATCAAGGAGTTCGGTGCTTTCATCGAATTTGCTCCTGGCAAAGAGGGAATGGTTCACATTTCTAAGATTGCAAAAGAGAGAATCAACAGAGTAGAGGATGTACTCACACTTGGAGACAAGGTAAAGGTTGTTTGCCTTGGCAAGGACAAGATGGGAAGAATCAGCTTCTCTATGAAGGATGTAAAAGAGGATTAATTAATATACGTTAAAGTATAACAATAGTATCCAACAAAGGGCTGCACGCAGGTGCAGTCCTTTTAATATATGAAATTATAGTAAGGTGATATGATGTAAGGCAAAGCAGGTGCGTCTGTGTCATATTGTGAAAACGAATCATATACTAAATTAAAAAATAAAATAATAATGAAAAATGCGAAATGTAGTATAAATGCAAATCTGGTATATAAAAATGGATATAGTGGTAAAAATGTCAATATAGCAGTGCTTGATACGGGTGTGTTTAAACACAAACAGCTTGATGGGTGTATAAAGCACTTTATGGATTTTGTGGGTGGAAAGGAGACATGTTATGACGATAACGGGCATGGTACACATGTGTGCGGTATATTATCGGCTGCAGATATAGGCATGGCTCCGGGGGCAGGACTATATGTGTTTAAGGTGCTTGATTATCTTGGCATGGGACAGACGTCGGATTCAATTCGTGCACTTAAGTATATAAAAGAAAACTGTGTCAGACTTAATATAAAAATACTCAACTTCTCTGTAGGATATCTGCCATGTTCTGATACAGCAGAGCGTATTAAGATATTGAAGCTGATAGATGAATTGTGGGATATGGGAGTGGTAGTTGTTGCAGCAGCGGGCAACTACGGCCCGGCACCGTTTTCTGTAACTGTGCCGGGAATTTCAAGAAAAATAATAACAGTCGGAAGCTTTGATGATATAAGAAGTGGCAAAGGTCCTACCGACTGTTGTATTGTAAAGCCTGAGATTCTGGCTCCCGGGCATGATATCATAAGCCTTGGAACGAGGGATGGCACATATGTAAGAAAAACAGGTACTTCAATGGCTACACCGATTGTGTCAGGGGCCATAGCACTTCTATTGGAAAAAA
>UMIO01056909.1_pt1 | contig 13093 bp, 10 predicted proteins | sample 1965821 | NCBI WGS metagenome assembly UMIO01 (sample SAMEA4836127, study PRJEB28245) | human gut metagenome | biome: gut microbiome; material: fecal sample | place: Denmark | collected 2008
GAAGTTGAATGCAGGGATCGCATATCCACCCTTGATAGCGCGAGCAAACATTTCTCTTGTGTTTACAAGGCCTAAATCTTTGTAATTAACCATTTTGTTTAAAGTTTATTGTTAGTGAATTAAAATTCTACGCAAAAGTAAGCATTATCCTTTAAAAAGAAGAACGAGAGAAGAATAAAATATCTCTATTTATCTATCAAATCTATTCTATTTTAAAGCTATTGGCTTGAATTAACAGAATATTGTAATCTCCATATTACAATGCTTTTGCATCTGTCTGCCCGTTACTGCCTTTTGCGTTCTCAACCTCATAAACAAAAAAGCCGGAAAGCAAGTTTACTTTCCGGCCCCCTATTTACACATTATTATATATTATTTTTTCAAATAGATAATCGTAGGCAAGTGATCGCTATAACCGTTCAGCCACACACGTCCGCCATGAGTACGTAAAGGTGAGCCTTTGTATTTACCATCCTGCTGGATCAGATAATCGCGGATAAAGACTTCATTATGGTCATAACGCAGCCCTTTTTTTGTTTTCACCAATGGTCTTGACAGCACAATCTGATCGAACAAATTCCATTTGCCCCGATAAAGCAAGGTTCCCACTCCCTTATCCTCCAGCGTTTTCCACCAAGGATTATAGAACTGTTTTGCTTTCATTCCCGAGATGTACTTGCGCGCTCCCAAAGTCTGCATGCTTTCATCCATAGGGTCATCGTTCATATCCCCCATAACAAAAAGTTTCAACTTCTTATCTTCACGCAGCAAAGAGTCTGTAAGTACTTTCACCTGCTTGGCAGCATGCACGCGCACCGGTGATTTTGCACCACGAGAAGGCCAATGATTTACGATGACACACACACGCTCATCAGCCAACCGACCGTCTACAATCAGAAATCCACGCGTCAGGTGCACCGTATCCCCTTCAAACGGGGTGGAGAGTATCAACTTGGAATTTGTAACGGTGAACTGCTGCGGATCATACAGCAACGCACAGTCGATGCCTCGTTTGTCAGGTCCTTCATAATGAATAAACTTATAATTGGAAATGGCCGGCTGACTGACGAGATCCGTCAGCACCCTGCGGTTCTCCACTTCTGCCACACCAATAACAGCCGGACCTTCGGGAACCAGATTTCGCGACAACGAACCCAGCACCATCGACAAATTATGCAGTTTAGATTCGTATTTCTTCGCTGTCCACTGATAACTGCCATCAGGCAAAAAATCATGATCGCTCTTACCTGCATCATGAATGGTATCAAACAAATTCTCAAGATTATAAAAAGCTATACTATACAGCTTACGTTCTGTGTTCTGGGCTACCGCCACTATAACGCAGAAACAAAAAGAAAATAAAAAAGTAACTTTCCTCATATTAGTTTATACAATTATTCCGCAAAGATATCCATCTATCAACACATTCGATAAAAAAAACGGCTTTTTGCTTGTGTTTAATGCAAAAATATATTAAATTTGTAAAATACCGTAAAAAAGATGCTCCCTAATTTATAAACTTACAAACAAAATCTACATTATGAAAAACAAAGTTTTCTACATGAGCATGCTATTAATGTGTATCATGACCTCCTGCGGCGATGACAACGCTCCTCCCATCCCGGCTCCCACTCTCTCGATTGATCCCGCTACTGCGCTGCACTTCACAGCCGCAGCTACTGAATCGCATGAAATTAATGTTACGACCAACCAAGACAGCTGGACTGCAATTTCCAATCAAAACTGGTGTAAAGTAACACAAGACAAAAACAAATTAATCGTAAAAGCAGATCCTAATACGACTGAAACATCCCCCGCACCGGCTACCATTACTATTTCTGCAGGAAGTGCAAAAAGCATAATGCTGGCAGTAACACAGGATGCAGCTACAAACGAACCTGACGCCACCTATCCGGCAACCGAAGCCGATTTGATAAAGGCCGTAGCCAAAACATGGACATTTCCCGAAACCTCCGACTACATTTCTTTGGAACTCAACGAAGAAAAACACTATTCCCTACTTACAAAAACAAAAATCGCAACGCGTTCCGAAGAAGCGAACGGCATTTATATAATAGAAGGAACCTATACGATATCCGATGATTTGCGTATTCTGTCTTTAACCGATTTCGGAAAAATCGAAATCAAGGACATTAAGCAAACGGAAAGTGAGATTACCATTACTCCTACCGGCAAAGATCCGTTTACCGTAACTACCACCGAGCAAAAGATCGAAACTCCGCCGATCCGGACAGGAAAACGTCTTAAAACATATATCCCCGACTTTGGAGATGAAGGGGTTATGAACTACACCTTTACCTATGATGACAAGAACAGGTTGGTCAAGTTATCTGTGGATATTGACGGCAAGACACAAGAACTGTCCATTAAATACGAAAACCAGAAAATCAGTTTTGATCTCCCCGGAGAAGAGTTGGAAGCGACAGGCAATATTGCATGTACCTATACTCTCAATACTGCCGGACTTGCAACCGATCTTCAAGTCAAGATAGGCAAAGCCATCATTACGCAACGTTACACTTACAACAATGCCCGCCAGCTCATTTCCGTACGCCGATATGAAGGAGGAGAAATGACCGCTTATTGCAATGCAGTATGGGAGAACGGCAATGTCACATCTACCATTAGTGGTTCCAAGCATATCTGTACCGACAAGTCTTATCAAGACAACGAAGGCAATACTGTATATGTGCACGACCATAATCAGGACAACAAATTTGATGACAACGACAAGGCTTTGGCTCCGGGCGCCTATGACACTCATTCATCCACTTATACTTATACCGCCGAAAAAAACAAAGGCGGATTTTTAATCCCCACCTATTCACCCGATATTTTTGATATGTTCGATTTCGGAGACTGGCTTGCCGCAATGACAGGCATCTTAGGTAAACTGCCGGAAAACCTGAACAAAGACAATAGCAATGGTTTCTTTACTTTTGCTTATACATTCGAAGGTGATTATCCGAAAACCCTGCAAGTTAATGCAAAAGAGCATGGGGAAGAGTTCAAAGCGACTATGACCTTTGAATAAAAAGACTCTCTCTTTAAATCAGGAAGTTCCGGGTAACTTCCTGATTTTTTTTTCAAAAACCTTTTTCATTTCATAGAAAAGCATTATCTTTGCGCTCTGAAAAAGACCATTACACTATTTATTACCAAAATAGTAACAGAATATAAATTAAAAAACAAATATCGAAATGAAAAAAGGTATTCATCCTGAAAATTACCGCCCGGTAGTATTTAAAGATATGTCAAACGGTGACGTGTTCTTGTCTCGTTCTACAGTAAATACCAAAGAGACTATCGAGTTCGAAGGCGAAACTTATCCGTTGGTAAAACTGGAAATCTCCAGCACTTCTCACCCGTTCTATACAGGTAAGTCTAAGTTGGTTGACACAGCCGGTCGTGTTGATAAGTTCATGAGCCGTTACGGTAATCGCAAGAAATAATCTGTTTTTTTAAAGCAGAAAAAAGGGAATCTATATCAGATTCCCTTTTTTTGTTACTTCTTTATCAGCCTTTACGGAACGGCGGCTTAACTACCACTGCTTTCAGCTTGCGTCCGCGCATGTCAATACAAATTTCCGTACCTATCTTACTATATTCAGGCTTTACATACCCCATTCCTATACCAACCTTACGCGTGGGAGACATCGTGCCCGAAGTAACCACGCCAATGGGGGCGCCCTCCATGCTCTGCAATTCATAACCATGACGGGGGATACCGCGGTCTATCATCTCAAAGCCTACCAGCTTACGTACCGTACCTTCCGTTTTCTGCTTCTCCAGCATCGGACGATTGATAAAGTTCTTACCCTCTACAAATTTGGTAATCCACCCCAATCCGGCTTCGATAGGCGAGGTCGTATCATCCAGATCATTTCCATACAAGCAGAATCCCATTTCAAGACGAAGCGTATCACGAGCTCCCAAGCCGATAGGCTTGATGCCAAACTCAGCACCTGCCTCAAATACAGCATTCCATATCTTCATGGCTGCTTCCGGATAAAAATAAAGTTCAAAGCCACCCGCACCGGTATAGCCGGTATTGGAAATAATGACATCCGGTTCTCCTGCAAACTCACCATGCGTAAAAGTATAGTACGGAAGCTCGGAAAGATTGATAGGCGTCAACTTCTGCAACGCCTCAACAGCTTTCGGCCCTTGCACTGCGAGCTGCGCCATGCGGTCGGATGCATTTTCGAGTTCAGCTCCCTCCGTATTATGGGCCACACACCAGTTCCAGTCCTTCTCTATGTTGGAAGCATTGACAACCAACAAGTATTTCTCGGGTTCATACTGATAAACAAGCAGGTCGTCCACAATGCCTCCATCCTCGTTTGGAAAACAGGTGTATTGCACCTTACCGGGAGTAAGCGCCGCCACATTATTAGAAGTCACTTTCTGCAAAAAGTCCAATGCATGCGGACCTTTCACCCAAAACTCTCCCATGTGGGAGACATCGAACACACCGACACCTTGACAAACAGTGAGATGTTCATCGATGATGCCGGAATATTCAATAGGCATATTGTATCCCGCAAATTCGTGCATCTTAGCCCCCAGCGAGATATGTGTTTCTGTAAACGGAGTGGTTTTCATGGTAGAAGTCAGTGATTTATGAGTTAAAAAATAAGATTTATTTATCGGCGGCAACAAGTTCAGCTATTTTGACAATAACCTTCATAGCCTTCTCCATGCTCTGAACAGGAACGAATTCGTAACGTCCATGGAAATTCAGGCCACCGGCAAATATATTGGGACAAGGCAACCCCTTAAATGACAGCTGCGCACCGTCCGTACCGCCACGAATGGCTTTTACACGCGGTTTCACGCCGGCTGCTTCCATTGCTTTGAAGGCGGTGTCGATGATATGCATTACCGGTTCAATCTTCTCGCGCATGTTATAATACTGGTCGTGCAGTTCGAGTACGGCTGTACCTTCGCCATATTCCGCATTAATCTTACGGACAAGATGTTCAAATTCCTTTTTGCGGCTTTCAAAACGACTCCGGTCGTGGTCGCGAATGATGTAAGCAACAGTGGTTTTCTCCACTTCCCCCGTAATGCCAATGAGATGATAGAATCCCTCATATCCCTCGGTATGCTCCGGTGTTTCGTGACTGGGGAGCATAGACATAAACCGGTTGGCCACGCGGATAGAGTTTATCATCTTATGTTTGGCATATCCGGGATGCACATTGCGCCCTTTGAAAACAATCTTGGCAGAAGCAGCATTGAAGTTCTCAAACTCCAACTCACCCACTTCACCGCCATCCATAGTATAAGCCCATTCACAGCCGAATTGTTCAACATTGAACTTATGCGCTCCCAAACCGATTTCCTCATCGGGATTAAAACCGATACGGATTTTGCCATGCTTGATTTCGGGATGCTCTTTCAGATATACCATCGCCGAAACAATCTCGGCAATGCCGGCTTTATCGTCAGCACCCAGCAAGGTCTTTCCGTTGGTGACAATCAGGTCTTCCCCTTTGTGGTCGAGCAGTTCGGGAAATTGGGCAGGCGAAAGCACCACTCTCCCTTCCTCGCAAAGAACGATATCCTTGCCATTGTAATTCTCCACAATACGCGGGGAAACATCCTTACCACTCATATCGGGGCTTGTATCCATGTGGGCAATGAACCCCACGACAGCTACAGACTTATCTATATTGGCAGGAAGGGTGGCGAACAGATAACCGTTCTCATCCAGTGTGATCTCTTCCAAGCCCAAAGCCTCCAATTCTTCCTTCAGATATTTAGCAAACACCATTTGCCCTGAAGTACTCGGTGTTACCCCACTCTCCTCATTCGATTGCGTATCGAAACTTACATACTTTAAAAAACGTTCTACTAAAGTCATGATGTTAGTGATTAGCTGTTAGTGATTAATGATTAGGGGTTAGCGATTAGTGATGAACGATTAACGGTCCGTAGACAACAACCGCGCCCTCCTTCTTTATCCGAAGAGCATTAATCACTTATCACTAAATCCTAATCACTATTTTATTGCCGTAAAGTTAAAAAAAGGGGCGTGAACTGCCAAGCAATTCACGCCCCTTTTTTTATTCTTCAGCAGCAACTTGTCAATCAGAAATGACTGCTACCGTCAAAACAATGGGTGCACAGTTTACACTTAGGAAGTCCGATGGCTTCCACCAATGTTTCCAAAGTATTGAATTTTAGGGAAGAAAGCCCGAAACGTTCGCGAATAACCTCTACCATTCTCTCATACTCCGGCGAACCGGTAGTGGCATACTTCTCAAGATTCTTATTTTCATCCCCTTCCAGTTCCTTGATGACACGACGGGTTATTAACTCCAGATCGCTTTTGGATGCAGTGAAACCAACAAACGGACAACTGTATATCAACGGTGGACAAGCGATGCGTATATGGACTTCTTTGGCTCCATACTCGTAAAGCACCTTTACATTATCTCGCAACTGGGTTCCACGCACAATGGAATCGTCACAGAACAGCAAGCGCTTACCTTCCAGCATAGCCCTATTAGGGATGAGCTTCATCTTCGCCACCAGTGAGCGCAACTCCTGCCTGCTGGGAGTAAAGCTGCGAGGCCATGTAGGCGTGTATTTCGAAATGGCCCGATGATAGGGAACGCCTTTTCCTTCGGCATATCCCAGCGCCATGCCCACACCGGAGTCAGGAATTCCACAAGTACAATCCACCTCCGAGGTATCGGTCTGTCCCATTTTCAGACCGGAGGAAAAGCGCACTTCCTCCACATTCTTGCCCTCATAGCACGAAGTAGGAAAACCGTAATAAACCCACAGGAAAGAACATATCTGCATTCCTTCATTGGGCTTGCGCATTTGCTCCACCCTATCTGCATGCAGACGGACAATCTCTCCCGGTCCCAAATAGCGGTCTATCTCGTAACCCAAGTTCGGAAAACTGCTCGACTCGCTTGTTGCGGCATAAGCTCCGTCTTTCTTACCAATAACGACCGGAGTACGCCCCCAATGGTCGCGGGCGGCAATAATGCCGTCTTCCGTAAGCAGCAGCATGGAGCATGAACCCTTGATATGCTTATATACATTTTCGATGCCCTCCACAAAGTTTCTGCCTTGTATCAGGAGCAGGGCTATAAGTTCTGTCTGATTGGTTTTGCCGGAGCTCAATTCGGCGAAGTGCATGTTTTGTTCCAGAAGTTCGGCTTCCAGTTCTTGCAGATTCACAATCTTGGCAACCGTTACAATGGCAAAACGACCGAGGTGGGAATTTAAGATGAGAGGTTGAGGATCTGTGTCGCTGATGATTCCAATGCCGGAATTTCCTTTGAATTTATCCAATTCATCTTCAAACTTCGTTCGGAAATAGGTACTTTCCAGATTGTGAATAGAGCGCTTAAACACCGCTTCTTCCTGATCGTAAGTAGCCAAGCCACCACGTTTTGTCCCTAAATGCGAATTATAATCCGTACCGTAAAACAGATCTGCCACGCAACTTGCTTTGGCGACTGTTCCGAAAAAACCTCCCATAAGTTCCTTGTGTTATTAGTTATTTTATTAACGTGTGCAAAGGTACAAAGAAGTTTCTTTGTTAGCGCCATATTCTGCCAATACAATTTCTAAAAAAACTTATTTTCGCAGGCAAGCCCGATGCAGGAAGAGCAAACAGCCCGATGCAGGAAGAACAAACAAAAAGAATAACTCAGTTTGCAATCAAAGGTGTAAGCACCTCGGACGGATAAGTGAAGTTTATAAAAAAGCTCCCTGCCGGACTTCAAATCCGGCAGGGAGCCAACTAATGCCTAATCGGAAACTCTTTTTACCTTAATCATTTCCATTTCTTCACAGTTTTCTTATCGGCAGGAGGAGCCTCAATCAAGCTCAAAGCAAAACCGCCGCTACGTGCCTCCTTGACAGACATCTTTGTCTTATTGGTCACAATGCCTTTCTTTATTTGATAGGAAGTGGGATTTTCTTTGTAGTCGGCATCTTTGCCATCGGCATACAAAGTAGCCACATATTGCTTGCCCGGCGTCAGGAAGTCGAGAGTAAAGTTGGCAGTACGGGCATTTTCATCCGTAATGCCGCCAACAAACCAGTTATCGGTACCTTTCGCCTTGCGCGCTACGGTGATATAGTCACCCGGTTCCGCTTCGATATATCTGCTGTCGTCCCAATCTACGGCAACATCTTTGATGAACTGGAAAGCATCCATATGCTTCTCGTAGTTCTCAACCAAATCGGCAGCCATCTGCAAAGGGCTGTAAAGGGTGACATAAAGAGCCAGCTGCTTGGCAAGCGTAGTCTGCACCTGCCCATGAGGCAAATCGCCCATAAAATCCAGTTTGGTATCGAAAATGCCCGGAGTGTAGTCCATCGGGCCACCGATAAGACGGTTAAAGGGAAGCAATGTGGTGTGGAACGGCTTGCTACCGCCAAAGGCTTCATATTCGGTTCCGCGGGCCGATTCGTTGCCAATCAGGTTAGGATAGGTGCGGCACAGACCTGTGGGGCGTACGGCTTCGTGGCCGTTGACGCAAATCTTATAATCGGCGGCTTTCTTCACGGCATAGAGATAGTGGTTGTTCATCCACTGTCCGTAGTGGTGTTCTCCGCGCGGAATGATATTGCCTACATAGCCGCTTTTCACTGCATTATAGCCATTATCCACCATGAACTGATAGGCTTTGTCCATGTGGCGTTCGTAATTGCGGACGGAAGAAGATGTTTCATGATGCATCATCAGCTTCACACCTTTGCTCTTGGCGTAAGCGTTCAGCATCTTTACATCGAAATCGGGGTATGGGGTTACAAAGTCGAAAACATAATCTTTGGAATGTCCGAACCAGTCTTCCCAGCCTTCGTTCCAACCTTCCACCAGCACTTGGTCGAAACCGTTGGCAGCCGCAAAGTCGATATATCTCTTCACGTTTTCATTGTTGGCGCCATGACGTCCGTTGGGCTTTGTCTTGGAATAGTCCGTTTCGCCCAGCTTGACGGAGGGCAGTTCGTCCGTATATGCCCAAGTGCTTTTGCCGGCAATCATTTCCCACCATACGCCTACATACTTCACCGGTTTAATCCAAGAAACATCTTCATAGGCACAAGGCTCGTTCAGGTTCAGAGTCAGCTTGGAAGCAAGGATGTCGCGTGCGTCATCGCTGACAATAACCGTACGCCATGGCGACTTGCAGGGAGCCTGCATATAGCCTTTGTCACCCACTGCATCGGGGGTCAGCCAAGACTCAAAAACCAGGTTCTTGTCGTCCAGGTTCAGGTGCATACAAGAATAGTCCACCAAAGCTGCTTCATGCAGGTTGATGTACAATCCGTCTGCCGTCTTCATCTGAAGGGAGGTCTGCACACCTGTCGGAGAGAATTGTGTCTGCGAGGCGTTGCCTGTGACAGCTTCCTCCATCAATCCGCGTATTTCGGAAAGTTTGGACTCCATGTAGTCATACTCCTGCGTATCGTAGTCGCCCGGTATCCAAAACGCCTTATGGTCGCCCGCCATAGCAAATTGGGTACGTTCTTCCTTGATAACAAAGTAGTTCAAGTTCTTCTGCAAAGGGAACTCGTAACGGAAGCCGAGACCGTCGTCAAAGAGGCGGAAACGAATGATGATATTGCGGTCCTGCGCCTTCTGATTCAGCGTTACGGCCATTTCATTATAGTGGTTACGGATTTGTTTTACTTCACCCCACACCGGTTCCCAGGTTTCATCAAACGTAGAGGTTTCGGTACCGGCCAAAGTAAATCCGTTCATCAATCCCGGATCATTTTTCAGTTCCAGACCGAGTTTCGAAGGCTTAATAACCGCTTTCCCTTTGTAGGAAAGTTCGTAAACAGGTTCACCCTGGGGATTTACCGAAAAGTTCAATCGGAGTTGGCCGTCAGGCGAAGTAATGCTCTCGGCTATTGCTGTGCCGCTCATGAAAAGGGCGAGCAGGAAGCAGGCCAGTTTAGTGAAAATAGTCTTCATGTTTCTCATGCTATGGTATTTTAATTAGTTATCGTGCCACAAATATAAGCAGGATAAGGAATTATATAGGAAGCAATCGCATAAAATCCGGATAATTTGTCAGAAAACGTTTGCATAAGAATGAAGGACACCACTGCCCTTCATTCTCATCTTCATCTTCTTACCGGTTCGGAGGATTCGGCTTTATCCCAAAGGATCCTCTTCTTCACCTCCACCGGATATACCCGGATTTTCAGGCTTGCCTTCATTGCCCTGGCTGCCGTCGGTATAATCCGTATCGGGCATTGCCATCCGGGTGACGCTCATCTTGTCCAGCATCGCACTGAAGGCCTTTCCCGGAAAGAAGAGAATACGCTTACGCACAATATTGCTTGCCGTCACCCCTTCTTGCGTATCGGCGCATTTTCCCACAAAAGAAGGGCGGAAAAGCCCGAAATCTCCTAAACGGACAGTCTTTCCGTCCTCTATTTCTTCCGACATGATGTCTACAAGGCCGGCAGCCACCAAATCCACCGTTTTCCTGTGGATACCGAGGATACGGCTCACTTTGGCACACAATTTATCAGTGCCTAACTCGCCTGACCCTACGGATTTGGCTACATACTTCACATTTTTGCTCTTATCGAAACCGAATACACGTTTAGCTACTACATACTGAAGTCCCATAATTTTTAATGTTTTAAAAGGTTATTATATAATAATGTAACAGGCCGGAGCCCTTTATCTTTTTCAAGAAGCGAAAGTTCACTGCGAGGCCTCAACAGTTCTGCATTTGTTTCTCAAATCCGATGTTGCAAAGTTAGGGGGAGAATGACGGAAACGCAAGGAAAGGGCATCTACAACCATTTTGCGTAAACACCTAAACAGCAAACAGTTAATAAAAAGGCATCTCTACAACAGTAAAAATCAGGTGGGAAAGGAATTTGAAAGAAACAGGGGCAATCTCTACAATCCGGACTGATAAATCACAGATTATCAATGCCCGACTCTGATATACTCTCTACAATTAAGCACTTAAACCCTCAGGTTCGGTTTACAGTCGGAGCCGGCTGTATTCACCCAACGAATACACCGCCTGCCCGGCCCTCTCTTTATCTGCTTACTCAAACCCCTCCGACGATTTACTAAATCTCCGGCAATGATTTACTAAATCTCCCCCAACGTTTTAGTAAATCTCCATCCACCCCATAAAACCCACCCGAAGATTGGTTGAAATTCCCCTGCCTTCATTACCTTTGCAACCTGAAACATACTCAAAAAAAAAACAAGCATCATGACTAAAATACTGATAGCCGTATTCCTGGGCGGCGGCACCGGCAGCCTATTACGCTATTGCGTACAAATGGCCCTTCACGAACGGATAGTGCCCTACTCCTTTCCCTGGGCCACGTTTGCCGTCAACATAACCGGAAGTTTTCTGATAGGGCTGTTCTATGCCTTGTCCGCACGTTTCAACCTATCTACGGAAGTACGCATGTTGCTGACCACCGGATTGTGCGGCGGCTTCACCACCTTTTCCACATTCTCCAATGACGGATTGATCCTGATGAAACAAGGATTCTACGGACTGTTCGCCACATATACTCTATTAAGTATCCTGCTGGGCATATTCGCTGCATTGGGCGGAAGCATCGTAGGGCGAACTTTTTAAAATCACAGTCATAAGGGAAAGTCCGAACCATTTTCCACCTTCGTTTGTTATTGTTCATAGAATTTACACTTAAAACAAAAGAAGATGAAAATAGAAAAGATTATCGGACGTGAAATCCTCGATTCAAGAGGAAACCCCACTGTGGAAGTTGATGTGATTTTGGAGTCGGGCTTCACCGGCCGGGCTTCCGTACCCTCCGGCGCATCCACCGGCGAACATGAGGCTTTGGAACTGCGCGACGGCGACAAAAAACGCTACGGCGGCAAAGGTGTGCTGAAAGCCGTCAACAACATCAACAACATCATCGCTCCCAAACTGGTCGGTATGTCGGCCCTTGAACAAATGAGCATCGACCATGCCATGCTGGCACTGGACGGCACAAAAACCAAGTCCAATCTGGGCGCCAATGCCATTCTGGGCGTTTCACTTGCCGTAGCCAAAGCAGCCGCAGCCTATCTTGACGTCCCCCTCTATCGCTATATAGGCGGAACAAACACCTACGTGATGCCTGTTCCGATGATGAACATCATCAACGGCGGTTCGCACAGTGACGCCCCTATTGCTTTTCAGGAATTTATGATACGCCCGGTAGGGGCAACTTCTTTTCGTGAAGGCCTGCGCATGGGTGCAGAAGTGTTCCACGCCTTGAAGAAGGTGCTGCACGACCGCGGCCTCAGCACCGCCGTCGGCGATGAAGGCGGCTTTGCTCCCGCCCTGGCAGGAACAGAAGATGCTTTGGACTCAATCATTGCCGCCATTAAAGCTGCCGGCTACGAACCGGGCAAAGACGTGATGATTGCCATGGACTGCGCTTCTTCCGAATTCTATCACGACGGAATTTACGACTATGGCAAATTTGAAGGTGAGAAAGGCAAAAAACGTACAGCCAGCGAACAGGTGGACTATCTGGAAGAACTGATCAACAAATATCCGATAGACTCTATCGAGGACGGAATGAGCGAAAACGACTGGGAAGGCTGGAAGAAACTGACCGACCGCATCGGAAACCGCTGCCAGTTGGTGGGTGACGACCTGTTTGTCACCAATGTGGATTTTCTTGCCATGGGCATCGAAAAAGGATGCGCAAACTCCATACTCATCAAGGTAAACCAAATCGGCTCCTTGACAGAGACTCTGAATGCCATCGAAATGGCACACCGCCATGGATACACCACCGTTACCTCACACCGTTCGGGCGAAACGGAAGACTCCACCATTGCCGACATTGCCGTAGCCACCAACAGCGGACAAATCAAGACCGGTTCCTTGAGCCGTTCGGACCGCATGGCCAAATACAACCAACTGCTACGCATCGAGGAGGAACTGGGGAATAACGCCATATATGGATACAGAAGAATCAAAAAAGGATAGTGAGTAATGAGATATAAAAAAGAAAAGAGATGTATCAGCCGATACATCTCTTTTCTTTTTGAGCCTCTTGTCGGATTCGAACCAACGACCCC
>UMIO01033339.1_pt1 | contig 13049 bp, 9 predicted proteins | sample 1965821 | NCBI WGS metagenome assembly UMIO01 (sample SAMEA4836127, study PRJEB28245) | human gut metagenome | biome: gut microbiome; material: fecal sample | place: Denmark | collected 2008
CCGTCGTTCCCGCAGCTGCGCATTCGGGAAAATCGTAGAGAGTGACACCAAGAGTCATCGGGAACGGATTGTAACCATTCCGCTGGGGATATGGGAGCTTTTGATGGCGCTGCGACAGCAGCAGGTGCTGCATAGCGGCGTTCCGGATAGAGAGCAGCCGATTTTTACAGACCCCGATGGTCATGTACCGCACCCGGATACCTTTACCCGACATCTGCGTAAGCTGTATAAAAAGTGCGGGTTGCCAGAGGAATACCATCTGCATACGCTACGGCATTTCTACGCAACCTATCTGCTGCAGGAAGGCACCAGCAAACAGGTGGCGGCATCCCTGCTGGGTCATGCGGATACAGCATTCTTGGAGCGCACCTACTGCCACCCGCAGGACGTGGCGAAACAGCAGGCCGCAAACCTGATGCAAGATTTGCTGAACAACCAAAATCCGTGCTATGTTGCATTTATGAAAAATAAGAATAGAAAACCTAAGAAAGCAGGTTAAATAACAGGCGGCACCGTCAGAGATGGCGGTGCCGTTTTTGCCAGTAATAGGTAGAATTTTTGGCGAAAGATTGTTGGGCGTGGTGATAGCTTTCTGTCGCAGTTGTCAGTATATGTTGTAATGATACACCACTATCAAATGTAGACTATTTAAAATTTAAGATGTACTTTCGAAAGAAAAATGGTATACTTAGTTTATTACATTACGCTGCCAGTTATCTGCTCATAAGGCAATAACTGTGGCTAATTTTCAATTGGTTAGAAACCGTATAACCTTTATTGAGAGAAGATGTTGAACGATGGAACGACCTTTGTACATAAATTGGATTGTTGACGAAGAAGGAATAACCTTTGAAGATGGAAAGCCTCTAAAGTGTTATAAACTTTCCTATGAAAATGATGAGAAAGTCTTTGATGACTGGGCACTTCATATCAGAAAACATTATATCGAAGACGATGAACTGATTGAAGACAGCACGATAACAGGGTTATCTATAGAAGATTATCTACGCGAATACATTATTCCTCAAAAGCAAGACAAATTTGGGCCAACTGCACGTTCAAATGACATTAGCGAAATTCTATTCTCGGATTTATTTGAGTTTGTCCTAAATTATGAGGTGCCTCGTTGTAAGCAATATAACAGATCAGGAAAGAATGAGTCCGAGCACGGAACAGATATAATCGCATATAAATTTCATAACGAAGAAAAAACGCCTACCAAGGAAGATGAGTTGGTTGCAATAGAAGTTAAAGCAAAACTATCCTTAAAAGAAATATGCGGAGTCATTCAAAATGCTGCGGCGGATTCCACGAAAGATGAATATCGAGTTGCTCATACGCTAAATTATTATAGAAAAATGCTTCGCAATATGGGAAAAGTCGAGGAATCGCGCTATATTGAACGTTTTCAGCAAAAAGCAGAATTGCCCTATAAAATCTCCTATGTGGGCGCTGCTATTTCAAGTCGGCCAGAGATTGAAAATAAGATTATTGCAGGAATTAAGGAAAGTGATTTGCAGTTAAAAGTAAATCAATCCATCTACTATGTACATGGTGCCGATTTGATGAATTTGGCTCATCAAATTTATGAGAGGTGCACAAAATGATTTTTGGAACGAAATCCAACTATATGCTTAAATACCAAAAAGCCAAAGCAAAGCTTGTGGAATATGACATTCCGCAAAAAGATTATCCCAAATTCCCGCTAGATTCAAATGAGCTTTCCTATCCTGTCATATATATCATTTCTCGATATGCAGAAAGCATTATAGAAGATGATACGCCTGGGCAGGAAGAATTTGCGCCATACATTGTAAAGGCGTCACAGTATTTTGACGCCGCTGTTGGAGCTAAGGATAGAACCCCATACGATGCAGATTTTTTATTGTCTGGTTCGGCAGCCTATTTTTTATCCAACGATTTTGGAAGTTCAAAAGTTTTATGTGCAACCCTTTTTGAAAGAGCGAAAGATATATCCACGATGGGTGTATCTCAGATAATACTTAGAAATCTATTAGGATACCTCCTCTTAGATAGGGCGTTCCCTATGGTTTCTGATACTTCGGGTGGAGAAAAGCTTTGCCGAGCATTATCATTCTACTACATTAGCGGAGACGGATTGCCAAAGATACAGCAATCAATGCGGGAATATCGAGAGGCAATCTATAGAAGTAATGATTCAATGGAGATATATTATGTTGATATACTTCTTGCAGTAATTACTATAGCGTTGTCAAAAGCGTCATGGAAACTGCTTCCTCAATATTCAAAATTAGAACCAAAAGAGTGGGCAGAGTATCTTAAAAGTTCAAAGGCTCCTAAAATGTTGTGGCCTGCGCAGCAACTTATAGGAGAAAAAGATGTATTAAACGGAGCAAATGCAATTGTTCAGTTGCCGACAGGTGTCGGAAAGACCAAAAGTATAGAGCTAATAATTCGGTCATCATTTACATCAAACCGAACGACTACGGCTATTATTGTTGCACCGCTTCGTGCCTTGTGTAACGAAATTGCAAGTGATTTGGCCGCAGCCTTTGGAGAAAGTGTTCTGATAAACCAATTTTCAGATATTCTCGAAAATGATTTTTTTGTAGACGTTACTCAAAAATCTACACTTCTAATTTGTACACCAGAAAAGCTCAACTATATTATTCATCATCAAATGGAGTTCTTAGATGGAATCGGTTTGTATATATTTGACGAAAGCCATATGTTCGATGATGAAAATCGAGGAACTGCGTATGAACTATTGATTTCTGAAATTCGAAAACACATAAACGTGAAAAAGCAAATCGTTCTCCTTTCCGCTGTCCTTTCAAATGCCGAGCAGATTAGGCAATGGCTTTTTAATGAAAACGGAGTCCTAGCTTCCGACCCATCGATTAAAACAACACCTAAAAGCATCGGATTCGCATCCCAAACACGAGATATTCATTACTACTCAGAAGATTCTGAGCAGGAAGATTTTTATGTTCCGCGCAGCATAGAAATTGTTTCGCTGAAAAAACTTGGAAAGGAGAGAAAAAAACGTTATTTTCCTGAATTAGCAGATGCAAAAGATATTGCAATATATTATGCGAATAAACTTTGTAGAAATGGTGGCGCTGCAATTTTTGCCAATCAAGCACGAAGTGTGCAAACCATAATTCGGAGAATCATTGAACTAGACAGTCGAGGATATGATCTTTCTGGAATTCGGAAATGTAGCAACACATTAGAAATGAACCGCATTGCAAAATTAGTGGCTGACCATTATGGATATGAACATCCATACGCAAAGGCTTGCCTTATGGGCGTTGCTCCACACTACTCAAGTCTTCCTAACGGCGTGCGCCTTGCTGTTGAATACTCATTCCGCAAGAAAGATTTACACCTTGTAATATGTACATCTACACTTGCTCAGGGAGTGAATATTCCCATAAAATATCTATTTATGACTAGTTTTATGCTCAATCAAAATAGTATGAAAGTTCGAAATTTTCAAAACTTGATGGGCAGAACAGCGCGATCGGGAATGTACACAGAAGGAAGCGTTATTGTTACTGACCCTAAACTGTTCGATAATAAAAGTGACCGAATTAAAGGTGGCTTCTATAAATGGGAAGATTGCGTCAAAATGTTTGATAGTCACGCAGCGGAACCTTGTAAAAGTTCTATTTTATGGCTAGTACAAAACATTAAAATTAATTACAAGCTCCATATAGAGGGTGCTTATATCGCCAATTACATTATCAACAATTATAGCCAACCGAATTGCTTTAAGTCATGCTTCGAAGGGCTTTTACAAACATATGAGGAAAAGACACACATACCACTGAATGAAAATAGTGCCGTCACACTTAATTTTGCTTTAGCAGTTCGACAGCATGTCGTAGAGGCGATTGAAAATCATTTATGTTTTGTACTCTCCAATGATGAAAATGCTGATGCACAAATTGTAGCATCAGAGACTTGTAAGGGAACTTTCGCCTATTTCATAGCCAATGATGCAGAAAAAGAGTTATTGATAAAAATATTTAATGCTATTGCACAAAAGGTGAAGACTGTTAATCGCGAAGAAATCAAGCGATATTCGGAAACGATGCTTGGGATAAACGACTCGTTAGTAATTGAAACATGGTTGGCAGAAAATCATTTTGTGGAACAATCTCTTACGGATTCGGAAATCCTTGAAATGCTATTGTCATTTTTTATGGATACTCACCCGATTCGTAAATCAAAAGAATATTTTCAAATGATTTGTCGAATGTGGCTTAATGGAGATTCTTTTGTGGACATGAAAAAAGAGACTGGCGTTCAAATATCAGATATTGAAGACATCTGTAATAAGCTCATTTCGTATGAGTTCAGCTTTTTCATAGGAAACATCATTGATGTAATTGATGCAGCGGATGATGAGGGTATTGCAATTCTTATATCAAAGCTACTTCTTTTGCAAAAGAAATTAAAATATGGCGTATGCTCGGAAACGGCCATCTCAATCTGTGAAAAAGTATTTAATGATCGCCTTTTGGCTAATTCTATTGCGGGTCAAATCAGAGTGGAATCAATTGATACAAATCATATTATTGGAGCCTTAAAAACTTGCAAAAATAGCATACTAAAATTTCTTTCTGTATATCCCACATATTTTTCTGCACGAATAAACTGGCTGTGTAGGTGACCTTGCTATTCATACACGCATCCATAAAATGGTTACTTGTGATTTCTGTATATTATGCAGCCAAAATCCATTATATGTTGAATTTGTAAAGGGAACACAAAAAGCAATAAATAGTAGAAAAGCAGGGTAAATAATCAGCGGTATCGTCAGAAATGGCGGTGCCGTTTTTGTCAGTAATAGGTAGATTTTAGGGCGAAAGATTGTTGGGTGTGGTGATAGCTTTCTGTCGCAGTTGTCGGTATGCTTTGTAGTACCGTAGGTCAATAAAACATACAAAGGAGCGTTGAAAGTTATGGCGTCTATCAGAAAGCGCGGCAGCAATAGCTACTTGATTGTGGTATCTCGTGGGTATGACTACGAGGGCAACAGGCTGAAATCCGTACAGAAAACGATCAAACCACCCAAGGAATATACACCGAAGCAAGCTGAAAAGTGGGTCAAAGAGCAGGCAATTCTATTTGAACGAGAGGTTCAGCATACGCCTGAACCCATCAATCGAAGCATAACGCTGGCAAAGTACATTGAGCATTGGGTAGCTGATGTAGGACCGAAGAAGCTGGCGGACTCCACATTTCGACGTGACGAACAGGATATTCGCAGAATCTTGCCAGCACTGGGCAACTATAAACTGACGGATTTGCGCAAGGAAGTCATCCGAGATTTTTACGAAGAAATGCGGCACAGCCCGCGTTTGGACGGCAGAGGAAATCTATCCGAGAAGTCAGTCGAAGGTTTACACAACACGCTGTGCGGCATCCTATCGGCGGCTGTGGACGAGGGATACCTTACTCACAATCCCGCATGGAGATGTTACAAACCGAAAGGACAAAAGAAAGAGCGCCCGGTGGCTGACGAGGAAACCGTAAAGAAACTGATTGCAGCGTTTGAAGGGCAGAGTATGAAATACGAAACCTATTTCAAGCTGGTACTGGCAACTGGTTTGCGGCGTGGGGAAGCCTGTGGATTAAAATGGAGTGATATTAACTGGCGCAAACGGACGATTCATGTTCAACGCGGAGTCGTGAAGTTGAGCCACCAAGAGTCCATCACGAAAGACCCTAAAACTTCTAGCGGCGACAGAATGGTATATCTGAGCAAAGAGATGTGCCAACTGCTCAAGGCGTGGCGCAAGGAATGCGAATGGGATAGGCAGCAGACCGCGCACGAAACTGTGGACGAGGATGACTACTTATTCCGTCAACCTAATGGAAAGCCTATGTGTCCCAGTACATTCACATATAGATTTAAACTGATTCTGAAAGCAAATAATCTGCCGCTGGATTTGAATGTGCATAGCTTGCGCCACACCAATGCCAGCCTGCTGATTGCGCAGGGCGTGGATGTACGAACGGTGGCTAGTCTATTGGGTCATGCACAGGCAAGTACAACGCTGGATATTTACGCCCATGCCTTTGACAAGAATAAGCGCAAGGCGCAGGAAAAGTTGGGAAAGGCGATTGGACTATGATGAAGAAAATCAAATTAACCAGAGCAAACAAAAGTATTACGCTGAAAGCGCTTGCTCCTTATTATTACCGTGAAAGGGCGCTTGGGCATAGCACACAGGAGTCGGGAAGATTGATACTAAAAATCAATTCTCTCCCAGCTGATAAAAAGGCAAGTTTCTCCGCAGAAGAAATTCACCTTATGCGTACCACTGTAAATCAACTGAGAAATGAACGGCTGGCAAAAGGGCAATACACTGATGCCGCAGATGATATGCTACTAAAATTATTCTAAACCTAAATAACATTAAAACAAAAAGCGTATTGCAAAAGTACATTGCAATGCGCTTTTTGACGCGCCGAAGGGATTCGCCAAGCCGCGCCCTAGAAACGCCCCACCGGGGCGTTTCTGCCCCGCGGGACGCAAAGCGCGGGGCACGGGCTGTTCGAATCCCCCTCTTTTACTGCTCCATAAAATCCATGCAAAACAAAAAGAGCAGCACCCCATAAGGTACTGCTCTTGGTGTAGTAAAGCAATCCAAATCCGAACCATTTCCCTTTGATATACCATATTTTACAACGGTTTGCAATGGGAAAATCAGCGAACAGCATTTAATTCTTTTCGTAAATCAGATGCCCACCGACCTATGGTTTTCGCCATAAGCTGGTGGGCATCTGTTGTTCTGGCTTATAATTCACTGATGGTTGCAGTAATGGGCTGCATGAGGATTCGCCTGACCGGGTTATATACTGCCAGCACCACAGCTGCCAGCACGACTACGACAATCACGGCAAGACAGCCCCACGGCACCTGCCACGCTGCACCGAAATAATGGGTGATGATTAGGATATACAGCTTACGATTCAGCACAAGACCCAGCGCAATGCCCACCACAAGACCGGACACCGCGTAGGTGCCAGCTTCGGCAGAGATCATGCGTTTCAGCTGTGCATCATCCATCCCGATGGCACGCAGGATGCCATACTGCTTCATTCGTGCCGACACGCTCATGGAAATGCTGTTGATGATGTTCAGAATGGTGATTCCTGCAATCACGATGAGAAACGCATAGACCACCAGATGGAACGCCCAGTAGGTGCTTTGTATCATCCGATTTCCTTCGATTCGGTTGGAAAAAACAACCTGCTTGTTTAACGTGTCGCTCAGCAGGGTGTGTATTTGTGCAATGGCTGCGTCTGCTGTGGTATCTTTTAGTTGAATATCGATCACCGCATAGCGGTTTTGCCCGGTCAGCTGATGGAAGGTTTCTTCGGTGCAGATAACAATCGGGGAATCGGTACTACTGAACGGGCTGTCGTTCAATACACCCACGACTGTGAGCTTTGCATCCTCCAGCTGAATGGTATCACCCACGGTCAGGGAGTTGCTTTTGTCGAATACCGTCAGCACAGGGTATGTGCCATCCTCCGGCTCCTGCGGAAGGGTTCCGCCAATCAGGTCTTTTTTCGCCCAGCCAAACTGTATACTATCGTATGAAATCAGGTCGATGGACCCCTGTTTTCCCTGATATTCCGCCGGGAGCGGGCAAAACATCCGCCCGAATGCGTGTTTGACTTCCGGCAGAGCTTCCAGCTGCTCCACCAGCACCGGGTCAAGGACATTTTGCCCGGATGTTTCAGCCACCGATAAGTCCGGTGCGTAGGACTGCACCGGATTCAGCGCAAATCCAACCCAACGAAGCAAAACCGAAAAGCTCAAAAACAGAAGAATGCTTAACGCAAAGGAACCTGTCATCAGAAGCAAGTTCTTTTTGGACGAGGTTGCATGGCTCACGCCCAAAGAAAGCTCTGCACGACTTCCAAACAACCGAGCATGACACGGAGAATCCGCTGCATTTTCCACCGCATTCCCAGTTGCTGCTGTGATCGGAGAAGCTTTTGCCGCCCGCCGTGCCGGAGAAGATGCCGCGAACCAAACCGTGATAAGTCCCAGCGCGGAACCACAGATAATACCGACCGGGCTGATGCCAAGCACTGGTAAAGAGCTGAACTCCTCGCCGATAAATCCACGCAGAAAGGAACACAATCCCCATGTGGAAACGATTCCCAGCACACATCCTGCTGGAACAGCAGTTTTACACCAAAAAAGAGCTTCCAGCCGGACAAGCATCCGAACCTGATTTTTTCCTGCCCCAAGACAACGCAGCATTCCATAATAGCTGGTACGCTGAGCTACATTGCTGTTGATGCTGCCTGTGATCATAAAAATTCCGGCAAGGACGACCATGCCAGCCAACACAGCCGCTACCGCATATAAGCCTACAATATAATCGTTGTTGCTGCTTGCGTTCAACGCCATCAGGTAAGTATTTTCGGAGATTTTTTCTTCTGAAATTCCGTACTTGTTTTCGATGTTCACAATGGACTGCCGCAAATTGGTACGTGGCTTGAACTGGATGAAATACTGTGTTTCAAAGGATTCTTCTACCTGTGCGGCAATCTGAGAAAATGTACTGCGGTTCATCACCAGCACAACAGCATCATACTGGTTCGCATCGGAGGTATCCTCATTGAAACCTGCGACAGTAAGCGAAATGGTCTGTCCATCCGGGAGCGTCAGCGGAATCGCTGTACCGACCGTAACATCCAGCCAATCCCGGATGTTTGCTGTCACGAGCACTTCGCCATCCGCCGGGGCAGTGCTACACTGCATTCCCGGAAAGATTTGAAGGATTGCATCATCTGCTCCTACCAGTGCGGCACGTTTATCTCCGGCAAAGTAGTTTTCCGTAAGGGAAGCGTTGATGTCGCTATACGCCGAAAATGCAGCAACATCCTCCTGTGCGGCAAGCTCTGCGGCTGTTTCAGGGGAGATGTTCTTTACCATGATATGCCAGTTTCCGTTTTTGTTCAGCTGGTTTGAGGTTTCCATCCGAATCGCCATATCTGCCATACTGAACACCGCCGTGACCAGAAACACCGCAAGGACGATGCACAAAATCGTCATGCGGTTCTGCCGTCTGCGTACCTTGGCAGAAATCGGGATCAGGCTCAGATAGCTTTTCATTTCTGTGCTGCTCATTCCCGGCACCTCCCAAAATCGGTCAGGCAGCCGTCCGATACCTGCAACACCCGGTCTGCCGTCTGCGCAATGCTGCGGTTGTGGGTGATCATCAGGATGGTCTGCTCGTATTTCCGGGATGTTTCTTTTAGCAGGGCAATGACCTCGCTGGTGTTCTGGGTGTCCAGATTGCCGGTCGGCTCATCCGCCAAAATCAGTGAAGGGCGGGTCATCAGGGCGCGGCCAATGGCTACCCGTTGCTGCTGTCCACCGGAAAGCTGGCTTGGCAGATGCTTCCGACGGTCTTTAAGATTCAGCACGGTCAGCAGTTCTTCCAGATATGGCCTGTCCGGCTTTTGGTAGTCCAGCAGCACCGGGAACAGGATGTTCTGTTCTACGGTCAGTTCCGGGATGAGGTTGAATGCCTGAAAGATAAAACCGATATTGCGGCGGCGGAAGATCGTCAGCTCCCGGTCTTTCATGGCAAAAACATCCTTGCCATCAATCAGCACCTTGCCGGAAGTCGGTGTATCCAGTCCACCAATCAGGTTGAGCAGGGTGCTTTTGCCGGAGCCAGATTCGCCAACGACCGCCACATATTCGCCTTTCGGCACTGAAAAGCTAACATTTTTCAGCGCATGGACAGCAGTTTCTCCGCTGCCGTAGGTCTTGCAGAGATGGTTGACTTCTAATAGTTCCATAGTGTATCCCTCACTTTGCAGGTTCCTTCGATTCAGACGGATTATCTCTGTCTGTGCAGAAAAGGATAACACGTCAACATTACTGCAAGCCTACACTCAGCCTACAATTTTGTAGGAATCGGAAAATTCAGAGTAAAGGTCGTGCCCTTTCCCAGCTCGCTGTCTACTTCAATGGTGCCGTGATGGGCTTCCACAACGGCTTTTGCCAGCGGCAGACCCAGCCCGATGCCCTGTGTATCCTGTGAAAAGCGGCTGCGATAAAACCGTTTGAAGATATGGTACAAATCTTCCGGGTGGATGCCGCTGCCGTTGTCGCGCACTTTGATCCGAACCATGGACGGCAGTGCATTCCACTCTACCTGAATCGTATCTCCGCTCTTTGTGTGGTCAAGGGCATTCTTTACAAGATTGTCCACAGCTTCCTGCATCCAGTCACGGTCGCACCAAAGTGTAACCGCCTCTGAGCCGGACAGAACAAGCTTTTTCTGTTCCTGCTCTGCACGATAGTTATACTGCCGCGCGATATCCTGCACCATTTCAGCAACATTTTCGTTTTTCTTCTCCAAGACGACCGAACCGGCATCCAGCCGGGTGATTTTGAGCAGATTCTGCACCAGCGTTTCGATGCGGTCCAACTCCTGTTCGGACAGGTCTGCAAACTCTTTGACCTCCGACGGCGAAACAGCTTCGTCCTGAAGCAGACCGTTGTAGATATTCAACGCCGCCAGCGGTGTTTTGAGCTGGTGCGAAATATCTGCAATGGTATTTTTCAAAAAACGCTTCTCCCGCTGCTCGTTGTCTGCGTGTGTGCTCAGAATTGCCGCCAATGCATTAACGGAGTGAAACAGACGGTAAAGTTCTCCCTCCCGGTCGCAGTCCAGTCGTGCATCCGGGGTGCCATCCAGACAGCTTTGGATTTTCTGGACTGCCTGTTCCAGAAGCGCGCTCTGCCTTTGGAAATAGCGAAAAAGCACGCCCCAGAGGCAGCCGAGCAGCAGAAGAAAAACCAACAGTAATGCGAAAGAGAATGCGTGCGTCGTATGCCATACGATGCCCTGCGTGAGAGCCAATGCCACCGCCCAGACCGCCAGCACTGTCCGGAACAAAATCCGGATCTCCCGGTTTGCGAATACTTTCATACGGCACCTTTACCCATTCCATTTATAGCCCATGCCGCGGACAGTCAGCAGCATCTGCGGTTTGCCGGGGTCGTCCTCAATCTTCATCCGCAGCCGCCGGATGTACACTGTTAAGGCACTGCTGTCAATGTAATCCCCATCGCAGTCCCACAGTGCATCCAGAATTTGTTCCTTGGATAGCACGGCATTCGGATGCTGCATAAAGAAGCAGAGCAGCTTGTACTCTGCGCCGGTCAGTACCAGCAAGATTCCGTTTTTGTACGCCTGCCCCTGCAACAGCCGGACGGTGATGCTGCCCGATTCCAGTACGGGTTCTCCTGCGCTGGACGCATTTGCACGGCGAAGCAGTGCATTGACCCGCGACAACAGGACACTCAGCTTGAACGGCTTGGTCAGGTAATCATCCCCGCCCATATCCAGTCCCATGATGATATTCATTTCCTCATCCGAAGCAGTCAGGAACAGAATCGGCACGTTGGATGTGCGCCGCACCTTCTGGCAGAAATCGAAGCCAGAGCCATCCGGCAGGGAAACATCCAGCACCAGTAGGTCATATTTTCTGCCTGACCACAGCACCTCGGCTTCTGCCAGTGTCCGGGCTGTATCCAGTGCAAAGCCCTGTTTCTTGAATGCAAAGGTCAGCCCACTGATCAGGCTCAGATCATCTTCCAAAAGGAACAGTTTTCTCATGATTCCCTCTCTTTTCTGCGTTTTGTGTGTCCTACAGGTTCAAAAGCATTATAAGTTTTTTCTGCGAACATTACAATGTGCGAAACGGAAATTGTTTCTTGCCGTGTGTTAAATATAAGTCCTACTATCACCGCTTTACTGCGTAAAGTACATTGCAAGGTGATTTCTGGTGTGCCCGAAGGGATTCGCCGAGCCGCGGGGCACGGGCTGTTCGAATCCTCCCTTTTGCTGCCCCATAAAATCCATGCAAAACAAAAAGAGCAGCACCCCATAAGGTGCTACTCTTGGTGCGACCGGGAGGATTCGAACCTCTGGCCTTCCGGGTCGGAGCCGAACGCTCTATCCAGCTGAGCTACGATCGCTTATATATGAAAAACGCCGTTACAGCGTATTTCAATCTTGTAAAGTAGTCAATTTCCAATAGTGGTCAATTCGTGGTCTGACTACCGCTGACCACCGCGTTTTTGTGAGTGCAAATCGCGCTGTATCGAACAAAAACGAACCTAAAACCTGCCATGTCGCAGTTGTCGGAGCCGGACGCTCTATTCAACTGAGCTGCGATCGCTCATATGCCACATTTATGTGACTAATATAGTATAGCAAACCTGCCGCAAAAATGCAAATATTTCTTGGCGAATCCTTACGGAAAGTTTCTTACCGCCTACGTGCCGCACAGCTTCATGGGCAAATTGTAAACAATTTTCACTTTTCTTGCGTAATTTTTGTCAGTTTGGCAGGAGGATTATCTTTTGTACCATGCCGCGTTTGTGCTTCCGGCAGTGTTTGCCTGCTACAAGACCGATGGAAACCTGAAAAAGGACAATGCTTACCTGCATCGGCTGATCGATGCCAATATCGAGGGCTATCGAGCAATCCGAAACGCCGGGCACAAAATTTTGCCGGATGCGGACAAGGAATTTGAGGGTGCAGCATGGACAAGGAAAAGAATCCCTATATTTTCGTTGGACTTGTCTGTGTGCGGGAGAAATATCAGGGGCAGGGCTATGCCCGGAACGGCCAGTACACCCACATGGTGGATCTGCAGACCGAAAGCCAGCGCTGGGCCATCTGACCCAATTCAAAAACAGCCCCGCGGCACAACAAAAAAGGACATCTATTCAAAAGAATAGGTGTTCTTTTTAGCACCTGAATCCGTCAGCTAACAGTCAAGTTTAAATTACTTTCTTATCACTGTTAAGCCAACCAACAACAGTCTTTTTCTTTTTTGGGTGGAGTTAGGTAGAACTGACAAAATTTACGGCTTATCGCTGGTCTATGCACCCCTGTCGTAGTTTTCCGACCGAATACCTATAAGTAACTACGCTATCCGTTGCAGATTCGCAAGTGAATACACAGTTAAAGGATGAAAGTGAGTGGTTCAAAATACCG
>UMIO01026093.1_pt1 | contig 13041 bp, 12 predicted proteins | sample 1965821 | NCBI WGS metagenome assembly UMIO01 (sample SAMEA4836127, study PRJEB28245) | human gut metagenome | biome: gut microbiome; material: fecal sample | place: Denmark | collected 2008
TTTTACTTCAGAATATTGTCTAACTTTTTGGGGTCACTTCACACGCATCCCCTCAAGTGAATATTTAAGAGATGGTTCAATTCCGGTTATTGACCAAAGTTCAGACTTCATTGCAGGATATACTAACAATCCCGACTCTGTTCTTAAATCAAAATCAGGGTATATAGTTTTTGGCGATCATACTAGAATAGTTAAATATATTCGTTTTCCATTTGCGAGAGGAGCAGATGGAACACAGGTGTTAAAATCCAATAATCCTTGCATTCCAGAAGAATTATTTTATCAAATGATAAAATCAATCGACTTGTCTAACTATGGATATGCACGCCATTTTAAGTTCTTAAAAGATACATTGATTGTTATTCCGGAGAAAAGTATTTCTGGCAATTTTGCAGAAATAACAAAACCGATATATGAAAAACAAGCCAAACTTGTATTTGAGAATATTGAATTGTCAAAACTCCGTGACTGGCTTCTGCCCATGATGATGAACGGACAGGCACGGGTGGAATGAGGTGAAACTATGGCCAAAAGTCCATTGGAAAGACAAATTGAATCTCAAATGAAGCAGGCAAAACAGCTTGCGGATAAAAAGCGACGGGAAGATGAAAAACGGGTAAGGGAGCAGAAGCGCATGGAACAAAAAGCGATTGTTCGGGATCGGGCATCATCTATTGTAAATGGCCAACCTTGGATAGAAGGTTTTCGCATTATGGACAAAACCGCAGAAGAAATGCTGAAATGCTTGTTGGAGTGCAGTGACCGAAAAGATGCCCATGTCAATTTTTCTGACGTCATTTTCCCGTCGTATGTCCAGATGTCTATTGGAGTAGAACTTGAGAAACTAATACAATACGGGATGATTGGTGGGCTTTTATCATTTGGCAATGGAGGTATGCTCGACTTGTTACCGCCTGCCTTCTCCTATTTTGAGGATAAACAGACAGCTTTAGATAGGAAAGATAAGCATGAAAAGGAACGCCAACAAAGTATTATCAATTATGGAAACTTGGTTTTCGGTAATGTTTCGGGATCTACATTGACTGTGGACAATTCCATACATCAAATTGAGCAAGCCATAGATGAAAAAGGCGGCGAGGATAAACAGGAACTTCACGAATTGTTGGATGAGGTCAAAGAATTGATTGAAAATATACAGTCGAGCAGAGCTATACCGAAACAAAAGAAATTATTTGAAAAGATCTCCAATCATATGGAAAAGCATGGTTGGTTTTATGGCGCTGTGGTTCAACTTTTGGGAACAGCTGCATTGGGACTGATAGGAGGATAGAAAGTATGAAAAAGGTCGATTTACACATTCACACAGTTGCGACTGTAAGTGACCATTACTTTGAATTCTCCATGGATACTCTGCAAAGTTATGTAGAATGCAAAGAATTAGATGCAATTGCTGTCACAAATCATAACCTGTTTGATAGAAAGCAATATGAAGAAATTTGTGAAAAAATATCAGTTCCAGTATTTCCGGGTATTGAAATTGATGTAGAGCAGGGACATTTATTATTGATTACTTCACCGGACGATCTGGATGATTTTGAACCTCGATGTAAGCATATACAGGGAAAAAATTCAACGAATACTTCTTGGATATCAGAAGATGATTTGTTGGAATATTTTCCAAACATCGGAAAGTATATACTGATACCTCACTATGATAAAAGTCCAAAGTTAGAATTACATCGAATTCCCAAAATCAAAGACTATATTACATGTGGCGAAGTCACAAGCGTAAAAAAATTTATATCAATGAAAAAAAGAAACGAGGAACTCGTACCAATTCTTTTTAGCGATGAACGCATGGAAAACAGGGGGGTGCAGTTCCCAGATAGACAAACTTTTATTGATATTGAGGAATTATCTATAAATGCATTAAAACACGCCTTAAGAGACCGTGCCAAAGTTTCACTTTCTCCAGATGAAGGGAATGTTTTGTTTCAAATTTTAGATAATGGATTGCAAATCTCTACAGGTCTGACAGTTGTTTTGGGAGGGAGATCCTCTGGAAAGTCATATACATTAGACGCTATTAATGATCAGTATGAGCATGCTGCTTATATACGCCAGTTTGAATTACTTGCTCGGGATGAAGAAGCAGATAAACGAAGATTTGATGAACTTTTACGGAGAAAAGGGGACTCCATTACTCAAGAATTTTTGCAACCATTTAGAAATGTGATTGATAATGTACAGGCGGTAGATTTAAGAGCAGATGAAAGGGAAATAGAAACATATCTTGAAATGTTAAAAAAATCTGCTGCAGAGGTCGAAAGACAAGATGCTTTTGCAAAAGCAAAACTATTTAGTGAAACATTATTTGACATTAAAGACCTATCATCACTTAAAAAGCTTATTGAAGCTGTTGATGTTTTGATTTCTAATTTAGAGTATCGAGAATTGATAAATTCTCATATTGAGAGAAAAGCATTGTTAAATTTGGCGATTTCACTCAGAAAAAAATATATATCTGAAAGCCAATTAGCAAGCGCTATGAAATGTGTGAATGATATTGTCGGTAATATAAAGACGGAGTTGAGCAGTAGAACGACAAATACAGTTATTCCTGAGATTGACTTTTACAGAATTTTGCTGAATCAGAGAAAAATAGAAAAATTCGTTGCTATTGTTAAAGGTATTCAGCAAAAACGTATTATTGAACAAAAAAGCGTCCACTCGTTCAACATCGTTGCAAAATCAAGACCTTTTAATGGAGCTCAGGAGCTTCACTCGGTGTTTAGAACGAGTGATGCACTTACTCCCCTTTACGAAAAATATAATGATCCGTACGAGTATTTGTGTTCGTTACGCAAAAATCAAAATATTCCAAGTTCTGAATATCATAAATTTTTTGCTTATATTGAATATGAGGTTTTGAATAAATATGGAACTAAAGCGTCAGGTGGCGAACGATCAGAATATAATCTGCTTCAACGAGTGAAAGATGCTTTACAAGAAGATATTTTAATTTTGGATGAACCAGAATCTTCTTTTGACAATATTTTCTTAAAAGATGGTGTTGATGTTTTACTGAAAGAACTGTCCGAACACATTCCTGTTGTGATTGCAACACATAATAACACTATTGGGGCTTCGGTACATCCTGATTTTCTCATATACACAGAAAAAGAGATTACTCCAGATGGTGCTATCACATATCACCTTTATTCTGGATATCCAACCAGTGAAGAACTAACAGATCTGGAGGGAAATAAGTTAAAGCGCAGATCAATTATGCTGAATTGCTTGGAAGCAGGTGAAGAAGCGTATCTCGAGAGGAGCAAAACATATGAAGTATCTTTACATTGAGAATGGACAGGGATTTTTCTCAGTAAGTGGTTTGGAAACAGATAAACAAACCATAGATAAAATTCGAAAAGAGGATCTTTTGAGATTACTGAACTTAATTGTTGATGAGAGCGCAGAAAACGGATTCGAAATGGATCCTTATGATGAGGAAAGCTTAAAAAATCCTGCACACAAAATAATTTATAAAAACATATATGATAAATTTGATGCACTAATTAAAAAGCGAGTACAATTTAAGGATGAAACGTGTGATTTATACAAATCTGCGATTGAAAAGTATTCTACGGAATTGAGCGAAGAATGAAAATTCTAAATTTGAAACATGCCGTGAGTACATTTTGAGTACACTATTTGCGAGACACAGAAATAGACCGGCGAATAAGGAGAAAAATGCGCTAAATTATAGCGTAAGCACTACACAAAATATGTATATTTCAAAAACCTACCTTGAGTTTGAATAATCGCAAAACCCAAATAGAGCCTGTATATTGAACAACAGTACGTTCAATATACAGGCTCTTTCTTTTTGCTGGCTCCGCGTTGACTCCAATTTACAAATTTGAGGGCGGTAATGCGGTTTTCCAATTGTTATTGCTTTCTTTTGCATGGTTATACGGGAATGTTTGATTACTGGTTTAAAAATGGTATGAAGGAACCGCCAAAAGAAATGGGACCATATGTCAGCGAATTCCGGCATGACTTAATAAAGAATTTATAGAAATCAGAGATAAAAGATATAATGGTACAACGAAGTAAATGTCACTGTACTGTTTTATGGCGGGGCTTTTTGTGTTGAAACGCGCTGCGTCATTTGCTATAATCAAAGAAATGGAACGGGAGGTGCCATGCGTACAAATGCAAACTTTATTACCTGATTGTTCAGTTCGCAAACTGCAGCCGGTCAATGCCGATATAGAGAAAATCTACGCAATGGCATCCCAAAACACGCTGTTTTACCAGTATCATCCACCCTTTGTTACCTGGCAGAGCATTTTGGACGATATGTCCGCATTGCCGCCGGGCAAAACGATGGCAGACAAATTTTATATTGGCTTTTTTGATGGCGCAGCGCTGGCTGCAGTAGTTGATATGATTCTGGCCTATCCAAATGAAACCACAGGTTACATTGGCTTTTTCATGGTGGACAAGTCTCGCCAAGGCCAGGGGACCGGCAGCCGTATCGTGGCCGACATAGAAAATACTATGCGCAACAATGGTATGTGCCATAGCCGTCTAGCAGTCGATAAAGGCAACCCGCAAAGCTACTCGTTCTGGACAAAAAACGGTTATGCTGTTTGCGGCCCCGAAATCCCTAACGATTTTTCCGCTTATATCCCCATGCAAAAAGAACTGACACCTCTATAAAGATTCTACAAGGAGAAAAACAATGCCTAAACGTTTACTTGATTGCTGCGCGTCGGATTTCCGCAGCTTTACCAAAAGTGATCTTCTCGAATCCATCCAGAAAAGCGAGGGGCGCGTCATTGCTTGCGAGACCATCGGTACGGTGCAGCCGCTGCTGGGCAATGTGACCAACGCCGAGTTCGCGGCCTCGATGGGTGCGGACATCCTGTTGCTGAACATGTTCGATGTGCAGCACCCGGTCATCAACGGTCTGCCGGAAACGGAGCCGGAAAACACCGTCCGTATGCTGAAAAAACTGACGGGCCGCCCCATCGGCATTAATCTGGAGCCGGTGGCCGAAGGCGAAGAGGGCGAGACAGACCCCATCTGGAAAATGTCTGCCGGGCGCCGCGCCACGGTGGAAAACGCCCTACGCGCCAAGGAACTGGGGGTGGATTTCATCCTCCTCACCGGCAACCCCGGCATGGGCGTGTCCAACCCGGCCATCATCGAGACGCTGCGCAAATTTAAGGCGGCCGTGGGGGACAGCATCGTGCTGGCGGCAGGCAAAATGCACGCCGCCGGCGTATTGACCGAGGCCGCCGAGAGCATCCTGACCGAGGCCGACATTGCCGACTTCACCGCCGCCGGTGCAGACATCATCCTGCTGCCGGCACCCGGCACGGTGCCGGGTATCACGATGGAGTACGCCCGCACCCTCATCAGCTGTGCCCACCGCCACAGCGCGCTGACCATCACGGCCATCGGCACCTCGCAGGAGGGCGCCGACACCGATACCATCCGACGCATCGCCCTGATGTGCAAAATGGCAGGCACCGACATCCACCACATCGGTGACACCGGCTACACAGGCATGGCGCTGGCCGAAAACATCATGGCCTACTCCATCGCCGTGCGCGGCATCCGTCACACCTACCACCGCATGGCAATATCGGTGGAACGTTAAAAATGAACAACAAAGAAGGCTGCTCTATGCGTGAAATTTCCATCACTGAATTACAAAACTTAAAGATCGGCCAGGCCGAAAACGCCCGGGCGGGCACTGGCTGCACGGTGTTCCTGCTGGGGGAAAACGGTGCGCCCGTGGGTCTGGATGTGCGCGGCGGTGGCCCGGCCTCGCGGGAGAGCGAGCTGCTCAAGCCCACGGCGGCGGCGCAGGTCATCCACGCCATTTTGCTGGGCGGCGGCAGTGCGTTCGGGCTCGATGCTGCGGGCGGCGTGATGCGCTACCTTGAGGAACGCGGCATCGGCTTTGATGTGGGCGTTACGAAGGTCCCGCTGGTTTGCCAGTCCGATCTGTTCGACCTGACCGTCGGCGACGCTCACACCCGCCCGGACGCCGCTATGGCCTACCAGGCCTGCGTCAACGCCGAGACCGGCAACTACCGCGACGGCAACTACGGTGCGGGCACCGGCGCAACGGTCGGCAAGCTGCTGGGCATGCCCCATTGCATGAAGAGCGGCATCGGCAGTTACGCCGTGCAGGTGGGGCCGCTGCAGGTCGGCGCGGTGGTGGCCGTCAACGCGTTGGGGGACATCTACGATTGGCGCACCGGCCGCAAGGCCGCAGGCCTGCTGGCCGACGACGGTAAGACCTTCCTCGACTCCGAGGACGTCATCCTACAGCAGTTGGATGCCGCAGGGGAAAAGTTCGTCGGCAACACCACCATCGGCGCGGTGTTCACCAACGCCAAGTTTGACAAGGCACACCTGTGCAAGATCGCGGCCATGACCCACGACGGTTACGCCCGTGCCATTCGCCCGGTGCACACGGCCAACGACGGCGACAGCATCTACGCGGTCTCGCTGGGCGATTTGGCTGCCGACCAGGATGTGGTCGGCGCTCTTGCCGCCCGCGTTATGGCCGAGGCCATCCTGCGCGCCGTGCAGGCGGCAGACAGTGCCTACGGCTTCCCCGCAGCCAAAGATCTCAAACTGTGACACCAAATCATAACAGTACAAAATCTTAAAAACTCCGTCTGGACAACTGTTGCCAAACCGTTGCCAGGCGGAGTTTTTTGGGGTATAATAAAAGCAAGAATCAACACGCAAAACCACGCGGGGAGAACGCAGATGGCAAAAGCAGAGGAACAGAAAAAAGACCTGGCCGCCTACCTGCAGGCGGGCTGCAAGCCGGAGGGCAAGCTGGCCGTCGGGCTGGCGGTGGAGCATTTCATCACCCACGCGGGCGGCGAACCCGTCACCTTTACCCAGGTGCAGAACGTCATGCGCCAGATGCAGGCGGCGGGGGACATGCCCATTCTGCAGGATGGCCAATACCTGGGTTTTACCACGAAACAGTACGGCGTAACGCTGGAATCTGCCTGCCAGATGGAGATCCGCATCGCCCCGCAGCTGGATATGATCCACTTGGTAGACATCTACAACGCCTTTTACCTGCAGCTGAGCATGACGCTGGCCACCCACGGTCTGCGCGCCTGGACGGTCAGCTACCACCCCACCCGCCGCGCCGAGGAACTGCCTCTGGTGCCCACGCCCCGCAATGAGGCCATGGACCGCTACTTCCGGCAGACAGGTGCCTGCGGCGTGCAGATGATGCGGGCCACGGCCTCCACCCAGCTGATCATTGATTATTATAGCGAACGCGATTTTGTACAAAAAATGCGGGCGGCCTGTCTGCTCACGCCGTTCTTCGGGCTGCTCAGTGACAACGCGCCCATCTACCAGGGAAACCGCAACAACGCCTGCAGTGTGCGCACCCGTATCTGGCAGGATGTGGACACCGACCGCTGCGGTGTGCCGCCCCGGCTGATGGACCCGGATTTCGGCTTTGACGCCTACGCCGACACGGTACTGACCCGCCCGCTGGTGGTGTCCTGCAAAGGCGGCCACTGCAAGGGCGTGGGCCGTAAGACCGCCCAGGAGATCTATGGCGCACGGCTGGACCGCTGCGAGATCGAGCACATCCTCTCGATGTTCTTCTTCGATGCCCGCGTCAACGGCGGCATCGAGATCCGCGGCGCAGACTGCATGCCGCCTAAGTTTATTTTGGCTTACGCCCAGTTGGTGCGGTCTATCTTCGGCAGCCAAGCGGCACTGCAAAATGTGCTGCGCCATTATCCGGGCGTTACCACGGTGGACATTGCCAACGCCAAGCTGGCCGTCTGCAAGGATGGTTTCAACGCCTGGGTCTACGGCAAGCCCATCGGCGGCGAGCTGGCCTGGCTGCTGATGCAGGCCCGCAGCCGCACGCCCTCGCAGGAGGAGCGCGCCCTGCTGGACCCCATCAGCCGGTTGATCGCCCAGAAAAAGTCGGTCCGCGAGGAAGAAGCGGACTACGAATAAACCCGGCCCCGCCGCGCATACTGACCCGAAAGGGGGTATCCTGCGTGCGGGAAACATCCTACCATGCCGTAATTGCCGAGATGACGGTCCGCTCGCTGTGGGAAACACAGAACGTGATGGACTGCATCCCGGACGAGCTGTGGCAGCGGCTGTACGGCGGTGCGCCGTTGTGGCAGCATTTGTACCACGCGTTGCACAGCCTTGACCAGTGGTTCATCAACCCCAAAGCCACCGATTTTGTGGAGCCGCCCATCCACACGCCCCATTTGCAGGACCTGGCGATCTACCCCTCGGCCTGCGTGGACCGCGCCCAGATGGACGAGTATTTTTACACGATCAAGGCCAAGCTGTCCATGTATCTGACCTCGCTGCACGACGAGGATCTGCTGCAGCGGCCCGAAAACTGCGAATGGACGCGGTTTACACTGATTCTATCGCAGTATCGCCATCTGCACACCCATCTGGGGATGCTGATGGGCTTCATCGTGGCCGAGACCGGCCTGTGCCCCCGCACGCTGGAAGTGGGGGAGCCGTTCCCACAGCCGCCCTACGACCCCTACCGTGCGCCCTGATTTAGAAAATCCCGGAAAGGACCCCTTATGAAATACGCCATTTTGCACCCGGCGGCGCTGCTTTTGCCGCTGGCCCTGCTGACCGGCTGCGCCCGCACGCCGGATATGACCCCTGTGTGGCAAGAAACACTGCCCGGCAGCGGCGCCAAAGCCACGCTGTCCAACTGCACCTTGCAGGACGAAAGGGAAGTAGACTATATCTATAGCCGCGAGGACCAGGATTGGAAGACCCGCCCGGCGCTTTTCACTACCGCCAGCCCGGTGCTGACGCTGACCGGCGTGACCGCCGACCAGGTAGAGCTGCGCTTCTCTGAGGAGATCGCTGACCTATACTTAGGCTACGACCGCGTGATGCCCCAGCCCAAGCTGGACTACATTTTTACCGAAACCGCCGACGGCGTCCTGCAATACCAGCTGGACACCGTGTACAATTACGAGTTCATCATCACTACCGAGACCGGCACTGATGATTTTTTGGTGATTTGTGAGCAGGAATAAGCCCGGATGATGAAAAAACGAACGGTAGATATACACTGTAAAGGGGCTAAACGCCGTGACAAACCCATCCGGTAAGCGGGAATGGACCGCAGAAGAAGTAAGGCGCGATCCTTGCGGTAGTGTTGGGAATCATGTTATTGCTGAAATAGCAGAGCGGCAAGCAATGAAATCGTAATTTGTGGAGGAAACGTATGAAATACTTATATTTGCATGGATTGGGGCAAAATGCCGACAGTTGGAACAAGGTGACAAGCGCAACAGAAGTGTCGGAAAATAGCGCATGCTTGGATTTAGCAGAAATGATCAAAGGAAAAGTAGCAACATATTCCGCTCTCTACTCTGCTTTTTCAGAAATGTGTAACGCGGAAAATGAAGATATCATATTATGTGGTCTCTCTTTGGGCAGTGTATTGGCACTAAACTATGCGATAGACTATCCCCAAAAAGTAAAGGCACTGGTTTTGATTGCAGCGCAGTATAAGATGCCTGCGAGATTATTAAAGCTGCAAAATGCGCTGTTTCATTTTATGCCGCAGTCAATGTTTCAACAAACCGGATTTGGAAAACTCGACTTTATAAGTCTGTGTAGTACCATGGCAGAACTTGATTTTAGCGATTCGTTGAACCAAATCTCCTGCCCCGCATTGGTCGTTTGTGGGGAAAAAGACAAAGCTAACAAAAAAGCGTCAATCGAACTTGCAGATATTCTGAAGTGTTCCCAATTCAAGGAAATTTCGGAAACAGGTCATGAAGTAAATTTGGAGTCCCCAGAAAAATTAGCATCCTTATTGCGGGAGTTTTATATAAGTATCTGACAACTTCCAGTTTACAAAGCACAAAGCCTCCCTTACATAAAGGGAGGCTTTGTTTATACGATAGGGAACTGTGCAAAATCCGTTGTCACTTTTTCTCCGCCATCTCAATGGTCGTGGTCGGGAAGGCAAAGTCACATCCGTCTTTGTGCACCACATCCATAATTTGCAGGTTCAGCCGGTTCTTGGCCTGCAAAAAGTCGGCCAGGCGGGTGGTGGTGACATACATACGGCAGCGCAGGTCGATGCTATAAGCATTAAACGTATCCACCGTCACGGTCACTTTATCAGCCAGCACCTCCGGGTCGTTCTGCAAAACCGCCGTCAGGTCACGGCACAGCACTTCCAGCGTTTCCCGCGGGGTATCGTAGGTCACGCCTACGGTAAAATCCCACAGGCGGCTTTTGCGCTGGTCGCAGTTGCAGATGTACTCCGAGGCGACTTTCGAATTTTCGATCGACACCACCACGTTATCCAGCGTGCGGAACTTGGTGGAGCGGAAGGAAATATCCTCCACCGTGCCCTCCAGACTGCCCAGCACGATGTAATCCCCAATTCCAAAGGGATGCTCCAGCACCAGCGCCACACCGGCAATGAGGTTCGATAGGGTGGACTGCGCCGCAAGCGAGATGGCGATGCCGGCAACGCCGGCGCCGGTCAGCAGACCGGTGACCGGCACGCCTATGGTGTCCAGCATGGCGATGCCCGCAAACAGCAACACCAGCGCGCGGAAGATATTCTCAAAAAAGCGGGCCATCGTCTGGTTGGTGGCAAGGTCCAGGTGGTTCTGGGCACTGTGCAATAGCAGCCGGCACATAGGGGCCGACCGCCACGCGCCCAGGGCAAGAAAATAAATGTTCAGCAGGGTAGAGAACGTACCCAAAAAGCTTGCCACCGCCGCATGCTTCTGCACAAGGGGCAGCAGCCCCACCGCCGCAAAAAACAGCGTCTGGCGCAGTGCCCAGGCCAGCGGCTTTAAGTAACTCTCGGTCAAAATGCAAAGCCACTCGGGTAGATGTTTTTGCAGCCGGTGTAAAAAGCCGCCGCCCACATGGTAAAACACAAAGGGCAGTACCAGGGCCAGCAGCAAAAAGATCCCGCTGGGGATAAGTTCTCCAATTTCAATGGCAAAAGCAGATGCAGGCATACGCGGCACCTCCTGTGTTTTTTCATAAGGTATCATAAGGTAAAAGTATTATACCACACCCCCTTGCAATTTGTAAAACCTGTGCTATAATAATGCCCAGAAAGTCTGTTTCAGGGCGGGGTGCAATTCCCCACCGGCGGTAAGCAGTATCCTGCAAGCCCGCGACCGGCTGCGTAGCAGCCGCTGACCCGGTGTGATTCCGGGGCCGACGGTATAGTCCGGATGAAAGAAACGGAAAGCTATTTGCTATGCCTTTTCCAACGCCCTGCTGCCATTTTCCGCAGCAGGGCGTTTTGCTTTAGCAAAAGCCTCCCGCAGAATTTATCGAAAAAACAGCTTTCATAACTACTTTTTACGGGAGGCATTTTATTATGCAAAACTCTACCAGCAAAGTCCGCGTTCTCACGGGTACCGCCATGCTTGGCGCTGTGGCCGCCGTGCTCATGTACCTGGAATTTCCCATCCCCATCATGCCCGCTTTCGTCAAGCTGGATGTGTCGGAACTGCCCGCGCTGATCGCCAGCTTCGCCTATGGGCCGGTCTCGGGCATCCTCGTCTGCCTCATCAAAAACCTCATCAAGCTGCCCAGCACCAGCACCGCCGCGGTGGGCGAGCTGTTCAACTTCGTGATGGGCGCGCTCTTCGTCGGTGTGGCGGGCCTTATCTACAAGCGCAACAAGACCCGCAAGGGTGCCATCGTCGGCGCACTGCTGGGCGCGCTGGTTATGGCGGTCGTCTCGGTGCCGTACAACTACTTCATCGTCTACCCGGCTTATGTGGTCATGTATCATCTGCCGCTGGATGCCATCATCGGCATGTACCAGGCCATCAACCCCAATGTCAATGGCCTGCTTGCCTGCCTGCTGGTGTTCAACCTGCCCTTCACCTTCGTAAAAGGTGCACTGGATGCGGCGCTCTGCTTCCTGGTCTATAAGCCGCTTTCGCCCATCCTGCACGGCCGCAAATAAGTACACGGGCCGCAAAATGTCCTACTTTTGAGCAAATTGGCTGGTGTGTACCACGTTTTATCGTTGACTTTGCCCAAAAGCTGTGGTAAACTATCCACACAACAACAGAATAGCAACTTATCAAGAGCGGCTGAGGGAACAGGCCCGATGAAGCCCGGCAACCTGCATGCAAATGCAAGGTGCCAAGTCCTGCGGGAAACCGAAAGATAAGCGTTTGGCGCGCGGTCTTTTGGCTGTGCGCCTTTTTTGTTTCTCACGGTTGCGTTTCTGCCGAATTTTATAAGGAGGCTTTTCCCCAAATGTCCAAATTTCTCTTCACGTCCGAGTCTGTAACCGAGGGGCATCCCGACAAGATCTGCGATCAGATCTCTGATGCCATCCTGGACGCCATTCTCGAGAAAGACCCCGGTGCCCGCGTAGCCTGTGAGACCACCTGCTCCACCGGCCTTGTCCACATCATGGGCGAGATCACCACCGATTGCTATGTTGACATCCCCGGCGTGGCCCGCGACGTCATCCGTTCCATCGGCTATGACCGCGCCAAGTACGGCTTCGACTGCGACACCTGCGGCGTCATCACCAACATCGATGGCCAGAGCCCCGACATCGCCCTGGGCACCAACGATGATGTTGCCGGTGCAGGCGACCAGGGCATGATGTTCGGCTATGCCTGCGATGAGACCCCCGAACTGATGCCCCTGCCCATCAGCCTGGCCCACAAGCTGGCCAAGCGCCTGACCGAGGTCCGCAAGAACGGCACCCTCGACTACCTGCGCCCGGACGGCAAGAGCCAGGTCACCGTTGAGTATAACGACGGCAAGCCTGTGCGCATCGATGCTGTGGTCATCTCCAGCCAGCACAGCCCCAAGGTCAGCCAGGAACAGCTGCACGAGGACATCCTCAACGAGGTCATCAAAAAGGTCATCCCCGCCGAGCTGCTGGACGAGAACACCAAGTACTACATCAACCCCACCGGCCGCTTTGTTGTGGGCGGCCCGCAGGGTGATACCGGCCTGACCGGCCGCAAGATCATCGTCGATACCTACGGC
>UMIO01023680.1_pt1 | contig 12978 bp, 10 predicted proteins | sample 1965821 | NCBI WGS metagenome assembly UMIO01 (sample SAMEA4836127, study PRJEB28245) | human gut metagenome | biome: gut microbiome; material: fecal sample | place: Denmark | collected 2008
AATAGACGGGCGTAGTCGAAGGGGCGTAGCCGCGCGTATCGTAGAGCACGTTGCCGTGATCGTCATACTCGATGTCGCCGTCGACCACCACCACGGCGTTCGAAGGGATGTACGACGGAGTTTTCGTCCAGTCCAGCTCCCGCTCGGGAGCGGCCGTGAGCTTGTGGGTCCCGGCTTCGATCATACGGGCGTTGAGGTCTGAACGGATGACACCGCCGACACGGCCCGCGATGTCGAACGACAGGCTCCAGTTGCGGTAACGCAGCGTCGACGAGATGCCGAACTCCCAATCGGCGCCGGCATAGCCGATCACACGCTTGAAGGGGTCTTCGATGGGACGCCCGTTGTTCTCGAAAACGATGAAATTGCCCTGCGGATCACGCTGCCAGACGCTCTCGTAGAGCGCATCGGCACGGTCGCCCACCTTGAGGTTGTTGTAGTTATAGGCCCCGTTGTAAATCTTGTCGAGGTACTTACGGGTCTGGAACCAGTTGAAGCTGATGTCCCATTTCCAATCCTTGGTTTTGATCGGCGTGGCCCCGACCATCAGTTCGTATCCTTCGCGGCGGTAGTCGTTGCCGTTGGTGAGCATCTCCTCGTAGCCGCTCGACTGGTTGATGTCGACCTTCTGGATCTGGCCCTCGTCGTAGGTGCGGTAATAGCTGAAGTCGAAACGCAGGCGGCTGCCGAAAAAGCGCAGGTCCGTGCCGACCTCGAACGAACTCGTGAAATAGGGTTTGATATTGGGATCGATGATCGTGGTCGGAGGCGTGAACGCGGCATTGCCGTCCCAGTAGGTATTGAACGAATAGGTGTCCTGCAACATGTAGACGGTCGACTGGTCGAACCCGACCTTGGCCCACGAGGCGCGGACTTTCCAGAAGGAAACAGCCTTCGGAAGCTTGACCGCCTCGGTGATCAGTGCGCTGAACGCCACCGACGGATAGAAAAAGGAGCGGTTGTTCTTGTTGAGCGTCGACGACCAGTCGTTGCGGCCGGTGAACGAAAGGTAGAATGCATCGCGGTAACCCAGCGTGACGGACCCGTAAGCGCCGGCCATGCGGCGGCGTTCGATCTTCGAAGTGGTCGACGGGGTGTTCTGCGAGTTGGAAAGGTTGTAGAGATCGGGCTGCTGGAGTCCGCCCTCGGTCGTCGAAAAGAGGTAATTGCGCTGGTAGTTGAAGAGCGAAACACCCAGCATGGCGTCGAGGTCGAACTCCCCGAACCGTTTCTTGTACGAGAGCATGGCGTCGAGGTTGACGTCGACGCGGCGGTCGCTGCCGACCGAATAGAGACCGCGGTCGTTGCCCACCCAGGCGTAAGGTTTGCACTCCTCCTGGTTCTGGTGTTTGGAGTCGGTGGCGGCCTTGACCATGAAATTGAGGTCGTCGGTGATGTCGTAGTCCAGCGACGCCGAAGCGATCAGCTCGGGTTCGCTGTAAGGACGCGTGTACTCCTCGGCCACAAACCAGGGATTGTTGAACCACACGTGGTTCCAGTTACGCTGGGCGTAGCCTTCCTGCCCCTCCTCCCAGTAATTGCGCAGATCGCGGATGTCGTTGTTGGCGCCCATATACACCAGAATGTTGTAATACGGATGCGAATTGCCGTAACCGGACCAGGGACGGTTTTTGGAATAGGTATAGTTGTAGATCATGCTGGCATTGATATGCAGCTTCCTGGTGATGTTGTAGTTGGCCGCCATATTGACGCCGAAGCGCTTGAGATCGGTGTTGGGAGTCTGCCCCCGGCGGTAGAGCTGGTTGAGGCTGATGCGGAACGACCCCTCCTTGAATTTATGGGAGATGCTGACGTTGTTGCTCGTGGTGAGGCCCTGTTGCAGAAAATTGCGGAAATTGTCCTTGTGGGAGACGAAAGGCGTCGGAATCCGCTTCCCCGTCTTGGGGTCGATCGGGCTGTTGTACTGTACGGTCTCGAAATAACCGCTCGGCGTGGTGGGGTCTTTCTGGTCGAGTTTCGGGCCCCAGGTCCACAGACCGTCGTATACGCCGCCGCCCTTGCCGTCGAGGTAGGAATACTGGCCGAAATCGCCCGTACCGTAGATGCTCTGCTGCTCGGGCAGGGTGAGGTACCCGGCGGTGAACATCGTCGAGGAGTTGAGCGTGATCTCGGTCTTCTCGCCGATGTCGTCGCCTGTCTTGGTAGTAATCAGGATCGCACCGTTGGCGCCGCGCGAACCGTAAAGCACGGCCGCCTGCGGACCTTTCAGGACCGTGATCGATTCGATGTCGTCCGACGAAACGCCGCGGTAATAGGTCACGGGCGTTCCGTTGATGACGTAGATCGGGGTCTCGCCACGCAGCTTGATCGGAGGATCTTCCAGAATGCCGGCGCGGGTATTGACCGTAAGTCCGGCAACCTTGCCGTTCAGGGCGTTGATCGGATTATCGGTCTTCACCTTGTCGAAAGCGTCGGAGTTGACCTGCTGGAGCGAATATCCCAGGCTCTTCTCGGCTTTCTTGATGCCGAGGGCCGTGACCACGACCGTTTCCAGCGAAATGTCCGACGGTTCGAGACGGATGTCCACACGGGTCTGCACGCCGACATGCGTCCGCTGGGTCTTGTAGCCGATATAACTGAACGAGACGGACGCCCCGACCGGGACGCTGATGCGGTAGTTGCCGTCGGCATCGGTGACGCATCCGTTGGTGGTTCCCTCCTGGATGATGGTGACGCCGACGAACGGCATGCCCTTTTCATCGGTAACACGCCCCGTCAGGGCCACCGGCCGGGAATCGGTGCGGGGGGGGGTTCCGGCAGACCGCGCTGCGGACTGTCCGATGATGACATGGCGGCCCTTGACGGTATAGGTCAGCGAAGTGCGCGCCAATGCCAGATCCATCACCTCCTGGATCGAGGCGTCGGCGACCTTCACCGAAACACGGATGTCCGCCACATCCTGGTCCTTGTAATTGAACAGATAGTCGCTGGAGGCTTCTACCTGACGGAAAAGCTGCACGAGCGTCACCTCCTGTCGGGTATCCACGGTGATTTTCCGTTCCTGGGCGTGAACGACCGTCGTGCCCAGCAACAGCATGCACACGACCGCACGGCGCAGGACGGTGCGCAAGCAGCGTGTCTTCTGAAAAAATGCGTTGGTAAAGTTTGGTTTCATTGTTTCCGGGTTGGAAGTTTAAAGGTATTGGTACGTTGCCGCGATCGGGGCATCGGACCGAAGCAGAACGGCATCCGTTCGGGCGGAAGCCGCAAAAATCGGAAAGGCGAAGACAGGGATCTTGTCAGTTCATAGGCATCGGAAAATTTAGGAGTTCGGTATTATCGGGTTGGATTTTCAGCGTTTGGTAACGAAATAGACATTGTCGAGTTTGCTCCACTCCATGCCGGTCTGGCGGCTCACGATGTCGAGCGCCTGCTCGACGGACAGCCGTGTTTCGAGCGCACCTGAAAAGCGGGTCCGGCCGACGTCTCCCGCATCGGTGATGATGCGGACGTCGTAACGCGCGGAGAGTTGTTCGAGGACCTCCTCCAGAGTGAGCGATTTGTAGCGGAACAGATTGTCCTTCCAGGCGGTCGTGATCTCAGGATCGAATTCGCTGACGGTGATTTCGCCGCTTCCGACATGATAAACGGCCCGGCGCGAAGGCGTCAACCGCAGATTCTGATTTCCGGCGCGGAACGCGACCGACCCTTCGACCAGCGAAGCGCTGACAATGCCCTCTTCAGTCCGGTTGCTGGCATCGAAAGTCGTGCCCAGCACGGAGACCTGCACATCGCCCATCTCGACAACGAATCGTTTGTCCGGCATCTTCTCGACTTCGAAAAAGCCCTTGCCGACAAGCCGCACGTTCCGCTCGTCCCTGCCGAAATCACCGTCGTATTCCAGACGGCTCTCCTTATCGAGGGTAATGCGGCTGCCATCGGGCAGCTCGAACGACGAAATGCTGCTGCCCGTGATGAAGGCAAACCTTTCGGCAGCACGGGGACCGGACAGCGCCCATCCGCAGAACAGTCCCACGGCCAGCATGGCGGCCATCGACGCATAACGCCCCATACGAGTGGCGAGCAGGCGCAGCATGCCGCTCCTGCGCGATTCGGAGCCGGCAGCGATCCGCCGCTGCAATTTCCGGAACTCCCGCTCCGGGTCAATGCTGCGGGTCGTCGTCACGCGGGCGTTCCAATAGCTCCTGATCCGAGCGTATTCCTCTTCATGCGCGGGATCGGCGGCCCGCCAGGCGGCGAGGGCTTCGCGTTCACCGGCCGGGCAAGCCTCCGTGAGATCACGGACAAGCCGGGCGTTGAGTTCCTTTTCCGAAAGGGTGCGTATGTCTGTTTTTGATTTCATGTCTTATGGATTAAGTACCGGAAACGGCGGAATGTTCTTAACGGATCAGCAAATATTTTTCTTGCGCAGAGCCTCGCGGATCTTCTGCACGGCATGGCCCAGGTGCACTTCAAGGGTTTTGACGGAGATATAGAGCGTCTCGGCCGCTTCGCGGTGCGACATCCGGTCCTCGCGCACCAGTTTGAAGGCCAGCTTGCATTTGGGCGGCAGCGACTCGATGGCACGGTTTATCTCGCGGACGGTCTCGGCGGAAATGCAGTCGTCCTCGGGAGTCGTGCTGGTGCGGGCGAAAAGGTCCAGCGGCATTTCGTCCAGATTGACGGTGGGCAGGTTGCGTTTCCGGAGATAATTCAATGCCTTGAATTTGGCGATCCGGTAGATATAAGCATTGAAATTCCGGATTTCGGGAAGTTCAAGACGGTTCTCCCAGACCGCGAAGAACACATCGGAAGTCAGTTCCATAACAGCCCCGTCATAGCGGACATACAATCCGATATAACGGGCTATACGCTTGTAATAAAGCATATAAAGTTCCTGCAAAGCCTCCTGGGAAGCATTGCAGGCCAGGTCGTCGAGGATGTAACGGATGTCGGTCGGGTCCATGCTTTCTATTGATTAAGTACCCTAAAATCGCAAAAGTTCTTAATCGGAGAGGTGTTTTTATGCGAATAACGGGAAACAATCCGGAAAAACCGCCCTGCTGACAGGGTTTCGGGAGAAGAATGCGAACGCAGTCCGGCCCGGAGGAGCATATGTTCCATCCGGGCCGGACAAACGAAAGAGGCAAGCCCCTGAAATCAATAACGGTAGTGCTCGGCCTTGTAGGGACCGTCCTCCGGAACGCCGATGTAGTCGGCCTGACGCCGGGTCAGGCGGGTCAGTTCGACGCCGAGGTTGTCCAGGTGCAGGCGCGCCACCTCCTCGTCGAGGTGTTTCGGCAGGCGGTAGACGCCGACCGCGTGCTCCTTCTGCCACAGCTCCATCTGCGCGAGGCACTGATTGGTGAAGGAGTTCGACATCACGAACGAAGGATGGCCCGTGGCGCAGCCGAGGTTCACCAGACGGCCTTCGGCCAGAATGAAGATCGAATGGCCGTCGGGGAAAGTGAACTTGTCGACCTGCGGCTTGATGTTCAACTTCACGGCCCCGGACGTTTCGAGGCGCGCCATCTGGATTTCGTTGTCGAAATGGCCGATGTTGCAGACGATGGCCTGGTCGCGCATCCGCTCCATGTGCTCCAGCGTGATGATGTCGCAGTTGCCCGTGCAGGTGACATAGATGTTGCCCTCGGCGAGCGTACTCTCGACGGTCTTCACCTCGAAGCCCTCCATGGCGGCCTGCAAGGCGCAGATGGGGTCGATTTCCGTGACGATCACCCGGGCGCCGTAGGAGCGCATCGAGCGGGCGCAGCCCTTGCCCACGTCGCCGTAGCCGCACACGACGACCACCTTGCCGGCGATCATCACGTCCGTGGCGCGCTTGATGCCGTCGGCCAGCGACTCGCGGCAGCCGTAGAGGTTGTCGAACTTCGACTTGGTGCACGAATCGTTGACGTTGATGGCCGGAACCAGGAGTTCGCCGGCCTCCTGCATCTGGTAGAGGCGGTGTACGCCCGTGGTGGTCTCCTCGCTCACGCCCTTCCATTCGGCGACCGTACGGTGCCATTTTTCGGGGTCCTCGGCCAAAATGCTTTTCAGCGTGCCGAGGATCACCTCCTCTTCGTAGGACGAAGGTTCGTAATCGAGCGTCGAGGCGTCGTTCTCGGCCTTGTAACCCTTGTGGATCAGCAGCGTGGCGTCGCCGCCGTCGTCGACGATCAACTGCGGGCCTTTGCCGCCGGGAAACGAAAGGGCCATGGCGGTGCACCACCAGTATTCGGGCAGCGTCTCGCCCTTCCACGCGAAGACCGGGACGCCTGCGGCGGCAATCGCGGCGGCCGCATGGTCCTGCGTCGAGAAGATGTTGCACGAGCACCAGCGCACGTCGGCGCCCAGCTCCACAAGAGTCTCGATCAGAACGGCCGTCTGGATGGTCATGTGCAGCGAACCCATCACGCGTACGCCTTTCAGCGGCTTTTCGGGTCCGTATTTGCGGCGCACGGCCATCAGGCCGGGCATTTCATGCTCGGAAATCTCGATCTCCTTGCGGCCCCATTCGGCCAGCGACATGTCGGCAACCTTATAGGGAAGAGTGTTGTCAATATACATAGCAGTATGTTTTTAAGTTATCGCATCGTTCGTCCGTATCTGCCCGGTTGAGACCCGCGGCGTACCGCCGCGTTTACAAGTCTGACCCCACCCCAAACCCCTCCCTCGGGAGGGGCTTGTCGCAACGCAACCGGGTTTTTGACCAAAATACGGACACATTATTTCAATCCTAAAATATATTCCTTGTCCCTGGCAATCTGCCCGCGCAGTTCCTCCACCGAAGCGAACCGGCGTTCGTCGCGGATCTTTTCGAGCAGTTCGACCCGCAGCCGACGGCCGTAAAGTTCGCCGCGGAAGTCGAAAATATGCGTCTCCAAACGCCGCTCGACACCCCCGACCGAAGGGTTGCGGCCCAGGTTCGACATGGCGTCATAGACTTTCCCGCCGACCTCCGCACGCGAACGGTAGACCCCGTCGGCAGCGGCGACGTCCTCCGGAACGGCCAGATTGGCCGTCGGAAAACCCAACTCACGTCCGAGTCGGCGTCCGTGCTCCACAACGCCTTCGATCAGAATCCGTTCCATCAGATTTTTTCGGTCAGTTTACGCACCAGCCGGAACTGCGAGAAGAACTCCTTGGCAAAGACACGCAGTACCGTATAGGAAGGTATCGCCAGCAGCATGCCCAGGATTCCGGCCAGCGACCCGGCAATGAGAATCACCAGGAAGATTTCGAGCGGATGCGCCTTCACTCGTTCGGAATAGAGCGTCGGCTGGAGGATGAAATCGTCCATGCCCTTGAGGATCAGCAGCGACCCGGCGATCACGAAAGCCGTATGCCCCACGCTCATGCCCTCGATCGGCGAGACGATGCCCACGAAGACCGAGACCACGCCGCCGATCAGCGGCCCGGCGTAAGGCACGACGTTCATCACACCCATGATAAGGCCGATGAACCCCGCGTCGGCGGCCTTCATCCCGAAGGCCATCATCACCAGCGTCACGGCGATCGTGAGCAGCAGGCTTTCCGAAAGGATACCCGTAAAGTAGCGCGCCAGCAGGACCGTCACCGAATCCAGCGCACGGGTGATGTTGCCGTGATAATGTTCCGGGAAAACGGAGGTGACCATCGCGTAGAACAGGCCCTCCTCCTTGAGGAAGAAGAAGGTGATGAACGAAACGGAGAAAATGGCGATCACCGACGAAAGCACAAGGTTGATGACCGACGAGAAAATCGTGTTGAGCGAATTGATGTCGATGATCTGCCGGAGGGCGGCCGTCAGTTCGTCGGAGAGCGAGAAAGTGCTCTCGGGCAGGGAGAAAAGCGCCTGCAAATCGTGCTGCATCCGGGCGATCGGCTCGCCGATGCTCCCCACGACCGCCGCGAAGTCGACGTGCGCGAACTGGTTTATCTTGTTGAAGACCAGCGGCACGAACAACGAACACAGCGTAGCCAGGACGACCCAGATCACCACGAGGGTCGCCAGCGCGGCCAGCCAGCGGGGAACCTGCCAGCCCTTGAAGTGAAGCCCCGAAAGAAACTTCACGAGCGGATTGCCCATGACGGCCAGCACGGCCGAAACGAGGATGTAGACGACGATCGAGGAGAAATACCAGACCAGAAAGAGCACGGCCGCGGCAACCGCCGCGCCCGCGATGAACCGCAGGAAGGTCTGGGGCGTCGCCTTCATGGCGTTATTCGTTTTCGAGGTTCTTGCGCAGCCGGGCGATCGGAGTCTGCGAACCCACCGTGGGATCGCCGATCTCCACCAGCAGTTCGCTGTCCTTGGGGACGAGCACGTCGACGCGCGAGCCGAACTTGATGAATCCGCAGACGCTGTTCTGCTCGACCTGATGACCGACGGTCATATACGAGATGATGCGCCGGGCGATCAGTCCCGCGATCTGGCGGAAGAGCCCCTTTTGCCCCGAGGGCATCCGCACCACGGTCGTCGTGCGTTCGTTCTCGGTCGAGGATTTGGGGTGCCAGGCCACCAGGAAACGCCCCGGATGGTATTTGAAATACTCCACCTCGCCGCCCACGGGGACCCAGTTCATGTGGACGTTCGTAATGGACATGAAGATCGAAATCTGCAACATCTCCTCCTTGAGGTACTCGTCCTCGGAGACGACCTCCGTCACGACCACGCGGCCGTCGCAGGGAGCGAAGACCAGATCGGCGTCGTGGATGCGCACCCGGCGGGGTTCGCGGAAGAAGGCTACGATGAAGAACCAGAACAGCAGCAGCACGAGGGTGCTGAACCACAGCAGCGAGACGTTCGCATCGTGGACCAGCAAATGGTAAAACAGCCACCACAGAAGCAGGCAGACAGCGCCCGAGATGCCGATGATTTTGTATCCTTCCTTATTGATTCTCATAACACGGTTAAGTTTGCAGTTACATCACAAAAAGCATATAGACGAAGACGAACGGCGCCGAGAGCAGCATGGCGTCGAAGCGGTCCAGCACTCCGCCGTGACCGGGAATCAACGTTCCCGAATCCTTGACCCCGGCGGCGCGCTTGAACATCGACTCCACCAGGTCGCCCAGAACCCCCGTAGCGGCCGCGACGAGCGCCAGCCCGGCCCACACCCAACAGCTGCCGTCCATCACGCGGGCGGCGACGAGTCCCAGGACAACGGCCCCGGCGATGCCGCCGAAGAACCCTTCCCACGACTTCTTGGGCGAAAGGCGTTCGCACAGGCGGTGCCTGCCGACGGACATGCCCACCAGATAGGCGAAAACGTCATTGGCCCAGATGATGAAAACGTAGAAAATCATCATCCAGGGACTCCACGTCTCGCTGCCGATGATCGGAATGTAACACATCAGCGAGAACGGCAGCGCCACGTAGACGACGCCCATGAAAGTGATGCCGATATTGGCGGCGGGATTCTCCCGACGGCGGTAAAGTTCGCAGATGAACATGGCGGGCAGCAGCAACAGCAGAAGGGCCATTCCGCAGGCGAAAGCCTGCCGGGCGCTGCCGAGTATCTGGATGTCGTCCGACACGAATGCGAAATTCAGGGCGAAAAGCACGAGTCCCGCAGCCAGTCCGACGATCCGCTGGGGATTGCTGCCCTGCTCCCCGGCCAGGGAATAGAACTCCGTCATGCCGACGACCAGCAACGCCGCCAGCAGCAGGCCGAAACTCCATTGCGACCATGCGATAGCCCCCAGCATCACCACGGCGAGGACAGCCCCGCTCACAGTGCGCACCCAGAGGTTCTTCATTTTTTCACTCATTGTTTTTTAAGGGTGTAGTTGGGTTTCAACGGGGTCATTCGGTTTCGGGCGCGGCAACGGCCGGAGCTACGGGAGCCGGTTCGGCCGTTTCGGACTTATCCGATTTGGCCGAAGGATCGGCGACCGCGGCGGCCTGCTTGCCGGCCTGCGGCTCCTCTCCGGCGGGTTTGCCGCCCTCGGCCCTGGCTTTCGCCTCGGCCTCGCGGCGTTCGCGTTCGATGTCCTTCTTGCGGCGACCGAAGATGCGCTCGACGTCCTCGGTGAAGACCACCTCGCGGGAGAGCAGCAGTTCGGCCAGCTCTTTCAGACCGTCGGCATGTTCGCGGAGCACCTTCTCGGCCATCTTGTAGGCCTTCTCGATCACCTGCTTGGCCTCGGCGTCGATCTGCTGGGCCGTCAGTTCCGAATAGGGCTTCGTGAAGGCCATGTCGCTCTGGCCCGTGGAGTCGTAGAAGGAGAGCGTACCGACGTTCTCGCTCATGCCGTAGTAGGCCACCATGGCATAAGCCTGCTTGGTGACGCGCTCCAGGTCGTTGAGTGCCCCGGTCGAAATCTCGCCGAAGGTCAGCTGCTCGGAAACGCGGCCTCCGAGCGTAGCGGCCAGTTCGTCCATCATCTGCTCGCGCGTGGTGATCTGACGCTCCTCGGGCAGATACCAGGCGGCGCCCAGCGCCTTGCCGCGCGGGATGATCGTCACCTTGATCAGCGGGCTGGCATGCTCCAGAATCCAGCTCACCGTGGCGTGTCCCGCCTCGTGGAAGGCGATCACGCGCTTCTCCTCGTCGGTGATGATCTTGTTCTTGCGCTCCAGGCCGCCCACGATGCGGTCGATGGCGGCGAGGAAGTCCTCTTTCGAAATGAATTTCTTGTTGTGGCGCGCGGCGATCAGCGCGGCCTCGTTGCAGACGTTGGCGATGTCGGCGCCCGAGAAACCGGGGGTCTGGCGCGCCAGGAACGAACGGTCCAGCTGCGGATCGAGCTTCAGCGGACGCAGGTGGACGTTGAAAATCTCCTCGCGCTCCTTCACGTCGGGAAGTCCCACCTCGATCTGGCGGTCGAAACGCCCGGCGCGCATCAGCGCCTTGTCGAGGATGTCGGCCCGGTTGGTGGCGGCCAAAACGATGACGCCCGTATTGGTCTGGAAGCCGTCCATCTCCGTCAGAAGCTGGTTCAGCGTATTTTCGCGCTCGTCGTTGCCCGAGAATCCGGCGTTCTTGCCGCGGGCGCGGCCGATGGCGTCGATCTCGTCGATGAAGACGATGCAGGGAGCCTTCTGCTTGGCCTGCTCGAACAGGTCGCGGACACGCGAGGCGCCCACGCCGACGAACATCTCGACGAAATCGGAACCCGAAATCGAGAGGAACGGCACGTTGGCCTCCCCTGCGACGGCCTTGGCCAGCAGGGTCTTGCCCGTTCCCGGAGGGCCTACGAGCAGCGCGCCCTTCGGAATCTTGGCGCCCAGCTCCTTGTATTTGTCGGCCTTCTTGAGGAAATCGACGATCTCCATGATCTCGACCTTCGCCTCCTCCAGGCCAGCCACATCCTTGAACGTCACGCGCTTGGAGTTGTCCTTGTCGAAGACCTGCGCCTTGGCTTTGCCGACGTTCATAATGCCACCGCCGCCTCCGGCGCCCGCGCCGCGCGACATGGAGCGCATGATGAAGAACCACGCTCCGATGATCACCACCCACGGCAGCAGGTTGATCAGAATCGAGGTCCAGTCGTTGGCCTTGTTTTCATAGATCACCGGAACGGTCTGCCCCGACTTCTCCTCGGCGGCCTTCAAATCCTCGCGAAACGAATCTACCGAACCGATGGTGAAAGTCAGCTGCACGCCCGACTCGGGCAGGCGGCGGAAACGCTTGTCCACCTGATCGTTACGGTACTTCTCGCCGGCCTCCTTTTTCAGGAACACCTGCGCCTGGTCGCGGTTCACGACCTGGATCTTCTCCACGTCGCCCTTCTCGACCATCTCCTGCACGGTGGTCCAGTCGCTGGGCAGCGGCGCTTCATTGCTGCCGTCGAACAGATACCAGCCGATGATGAACAAACCGATCAGGCCGTAGATCCACAGCATCGAAGGCCGCGGCATGTTCATATTCATTTTATTGTTGTTCTTGCTTTTCTGTGCCATAATCCGGATTACTCTTCGTATTCATATTTCACCAGCGGTGCGTCGGCCCACAGCTCCTCGAGCTTGTAGAAGCTCCGAAGCTCGGTCTGGAAAATGTGCACCACGACGTCCACATAGTCCATGGCGACCCACACGCCGTTCTGCTGGCCTTCGATGCGCCACACCTTCTCGCCCAATTTCTCGAACACCTTCTCCTCGATTTCGGCGGCTATGGCGCACACCTGCGTCGTGGAATCGGCGTTGCAGACCACGAAATGCGAACAGATCGCTCCATCGAATCCCGAGAGGTCCAACGATACAATATTCTTACCTTTTTTATCTTCAATCGCGCTGACGATCGTTTCGATCAGTTTATCCATAAATGTTCAATAGGTATCTATAACCTTGCAAAGGTATGAAAAGAGAATGAGATTTGAAAGCAACGCGGTAAAAATCGCGCCGCAAGCGGGCATATTGTTCCGGAAGCGATTCATTATTTCGCCCTTTTTGTCGCCGGATTCGTTTTTTATCACTACTTTTGGAGATACTCCAACTAACCCAAGTTCAATTTATGCGAAAAATCTTCATGTTCTGTCTGACCGGCGCACTCGCACTGGCCACGACGTCCTGCAAGGACGAAAAAGTAACCACCATGCAGACGATCACCGTCAATGGTCAGATCTGCGAGGTCAAAAGCGCTTTCTATGTGGAAGAAAAAGCCGACGAGCAATGGGAAACCTCATACGACCTCATTCTATTCAGAGAGTATTTTTCAACATTACCGTTTACAATGTCCGACTACGGTGTCGATATAGAAGTTTCTGAATCCCTGATAGGCAAAACTATCGACCTCACAGAACCCGTTACCCAAACCGGGCCTCTCAGACCATACCTCTCCGTCGGGGCAATCGGTGAAACAGAGTTCGACATCGTACACTCGTTTGAAAGAATTACGGTAAGCAATGGAGACGACATCTCTTCGGCAACAGTCTCCTACGGAATGCTCACTGTCACCAGAGACGGGGATAATTTCTCCGTCAAACTCTCCGTCAAACTTTCCGACGGCAAATCAATCTTCGCCGACTGGACGGGAAAAGCGACCAAAGTAACGATTCCGGAATAACCGACCGGATAATCGACATGCGCCC